>JAAUYH010234757.1_pt1 | contig 12368 bp, 10 predicted proteins | sample 7278061 | NCBI WGS metagenome assembly JAAUYH01 (sample SAMN14350203, study PRJNA611818) | marine sediment metagenome | isolation source: surface marine sediment (0.6m) | place: French Polynesia: Moorea | collected 2018-08
AATCCAGGATTCACTTAACGTACACGAGTCGTCCATCAAAAAACAACAACTGGTTGCGGTAGTGGCCCAGGAAGATCTGGACAACTCCCGTCGGATGATAGACCAGCAAAAGCTAGAGATGGAAAGGGCGAGAAATGAGCTTCAGGCACAGGACGAAAAGATCAATCTTGTATTTATTTCACTAATTTTTACTTTACTGGGCTTTGCCGGGCTAGTTTATGCCTACCTGAAAAGTATTAAGAACCAAAGACTTATTGCAGAACAGAAGCATATTATTGAAAACTCCCTGGTAGAAAAGGATTCACTGCTGAAAGAGATCCATCATCGTGTAAAGAACAATCTTCAAATGGTTTCAAGTCTTCTTAGTCTTCAAACCAAGAACACCAGAAGTAAGGCTGCCATTGAAGCACTGGAGGAAGGAAAGAGCAGGGTAAAGGCTATGGCTCTGATACATCAAAAACTATATCAGAACGAAGATCTTTCCGTAATAGAAATGCAGGGCTATATTGAAAGTTTAGTAAATAGTGTGCAGTCTGTCTTCAAGAAAGGAGGACACAATATAAATATCAATATCGACGCCGAAGGGGTTGAACTGGATATTGACCGCGCTATACCATTCGGTCTTATCCTCAATGAACTTGTATCTAATTCATTCAAATACGCTTTTCCTGAAGAGCCTGAAAATGCCAAGATCTATATTCATCTAAGCAAGAACGGACAACACGGTTTCTTCGAGTATTCCGATAATGGAGTAGGTCTTCCAGATGATTCAGAAGAGCGGGCAAATTCTTCAATGGGAATTCGACTCATCAACCGTTTGGTAAACCAGTTACAGTCCAAATTGAATGTAGATAAAACCTCCGAAGGTGTACGTTTTTGGTTCAATTTTGAATAAATTTGAACTAGAAACTCATACACTATGAAAATTACCTTTTTAGGCCATGCCACATTACAAATTGAATTAGAATCTGCCGAGATTCTCGTCGATCCTTTTATTACAGGAAACGAAAATGCGGCAGGTAAAGTAGATGTCGATTCCTTAGATCCAGATTATATTTTAGTGACTCATGCACACCAGGATCATACACTCGATGTAGAGGCGATAGCAAAGAATTCGGATGCCACTATTGTCAGCAATTTTGAAATTGCCACTTATTATGGCAATAAAGGTCTTAAGGCCCATCCAATGAATCACGGAGGCAATTGGGAATTTGATTTTGGCAAGGTAAAATATACTAATGCAATCCATACTTCTTCTTTTCCCGATGGATCTTATGGCGGGCAACCCGGAGGCTTCATACTCTCAGCTGAAGGAAAACGTGTCTATATTGCTGGTGATACAGCCCTTACTATGGATATGAAACTTATTCCGGTTGAAGGAGCTTTAGACTTAATAATATTACCTATCGGCGATAATTTCACCATGGGTATTGACGATGCTGTTCGTGCAGCGGATATGTTGGAATGCAACGAGGTCTTAGGATACCACTACGACACATTTGGATATATTGAGATCGATCATGATCACGCCAAGAGTACCTTCGAACAATATGGTAAAAATCTCCATTTATTGGAGATTGGTGCATCAATAAACCTATAGATCGATAAGAAGACTACATCCGTGCAACAATTATTTGGAATTCAAATTGACAATGATTCCCGGGAACCTACTGTTCAATCCATTGAATGAAGGCATCTCATTGCAAATACACACTTAAATTTAAAAGGCCAAGTGGCACTTCAAGAGGCATACTGACCGAGAAGGAAACACATTTTATAATCCTTACAGAAGGTGTTAACAAGGGAATCGGTGAGTGTGGTATATTAAGAGGTCTTAGTGTAGATGACGTGCCAGAATATGAAGATAAAATTAGAGAAGTATGCAATAACATTCATTTGGGACTGCCTGAGTTGTTAGCCCAACTTCGAGAATTTCCAAGTATACAATTTGGCTTATAGCAGGCATTTTTATCCATTCGCTCTTCAGATCCAATTACTTTATTCCCAAGTTAATTTACAAAGTACAGGAAACCGATTCCCATCAACGGACTAATATGGATGGGTAACGAAGAATTCCTTTTTGAGCAATTAGATATTAAAATAAACCAAGGTTTTAGGTGCATAAAGGTAAAGGTAGGAGCTTTAGATTTTGAAACAGAATTAGGCTTTTTAAAGGCGTTGAGAAACAAGTATCCGGCAGATGATATTGAATTACGGTTAGATGCAAATGGAGCTTTCAGTACCGGTGATGCGCTGGAGAAATTGCACAATCTATCAGTTTTTCAAATACATAGTATAGAACAGCCCATCGCAAAAGGCCAAAGAGAGAAGATGCGCGCTCTATGTAAAACTTCTCCAATTCCAATTGCGCTAGATGAAGAATTAATCGGCATCTTTGACGTAACAGAGAAGTCGAATTTGCTACAAATGATCAATCCGGCTTTTATCATTCTGAAACCCAGTTTGATCGGTGGATTCAAGGGAAGTCAGGAATGGATAGACTTGGCCGAGAATCTTGGAGTCGGTTGGTGGATAACGAGCGCATTGGAAAGTAATATAGGCCTTAATGCCATATCTCAATGGACTTTTACCTTGGGCAGCGATATGTTCCAGGGATTGGGAACAGGCGCCTTGTTTGAAAACAATTTTGACAGTCCCCTAAAAGTAACCAAGGGACATTTATATTACGATTGCAGCCACCAATGGCCTGCAAGTTTAATTCAGGAATTATGTTCATAGAACAAGGATTTAAGGGTAGGTACGAGAGCTGGAGATACCTAGTAGGATTGCTCGTTATTTTTGTTGCCTGGCAGTTTATCGGTGCCATACCACTGATGGCTGTCCTGATTTACAAGGTGTTTGGTACTGGCCAATTCCCAACTGAAATTAGTGAAATGGCTGAGCTATTAGGTACAAATTTATTCTTGTTCCTAATGCTGTTTAGTTTTGCTGTCGGACTCATCTCGGTAATGCTAACAGCCAAATTTCTGCACCGTCAGACTATTACATCACTTACAACAGCAAGGGAGCGAATCGATTGGAGAAGAATAGGATTCGCCTTCTTACTTTGGACCATCATTTCCGCGCTATTCATTGTATTGGATATAGTGATTTCTCCAGAGGACTATGTTTTTAATTTTAAACCAGGGCCTTTTCTGGTTCTCCTTGTTATTGCTGTATTGTTCATACCTATGCAAACAAGTTTTGAGGAATACTTTATGAGAGCTTATCTCATGCAGGGTATTGGAATTATGGCAAAGCACAGATGGGTACCGCTGATAATAACATCTCTGATTTTTGGCTTACTTCACATTTTTAATCCTGAGGTGGATAAACTGGGGTATGGGATCATGATATTTTACATGGGTACAGGCCTTTTTCTTGGGATACTGACACTTATGGATAAGGGCATTGAACTCGCCCTCGGATTTCATGCAGCCAACAATCTCACCGCAGCACTTTTAGTAACTGCCGACTGGACTGCATTTCAAACTGACTCACTCTACCGGGATAGTTCACAACCAGGACTGGGATGGGATGTATTGCTTCCGGTGCTGGTCATCTATCCAATACTATTGATTGTATTTGCGCGTAAGTATCGCTGGAGAAATTGGAAAGAAGAGCTATTAGGTGAGGTAAGTAAAACTGCCGAAGAATTGAAAACTAAAGAGGATGGAAAAGTTTGAGGTTGACATTCATCCAAACCTGAGGATTAATGGCATTCAAGTAGGGATAGACGCATTAACTGAGGTCGCTTATAGTCTTATTAAAGAAGGACTCGAATACGATAGACCTGTAGGCGATTTTATTTTGGATTGGCTTTCACCAGAACCATATGTTGAGGTTAAAACTTCAGGTTCTACCGGAGTACCAAAAACCATTAGATTATTTAAGGAGCATATGATTCAGTCTGCCTTAAATATTCGAGCATTTTTTAATGTAGATGATGAATGCAGAGCTCTGCTTTGCCTATCAGCTCACACAGTGGCGGGTAAAATGATGTTGGTACGTGCTATGGTTCACGGGTGGGATATCGATATTGTAGAACCGTCTTCTACACCATTACTTGGGCACACAAAATCCTATGATTTTTGCGCAATGGTACCTCTGCAGTTAAGAAAATCTCTGGCAGAGATCGATCGGATTAAAACCCTAATTGTCGGCGGAGGCCCTTTAGCTGAAGATTTGAAAGCTACCGTGCAAAATAAGGAGGTAAAGGTTTATGAGACGTACGGAATGACCGAAACAGCCTCTCAGATAGCTATTAAACCGGTGAACACAGCTGAAGTGCCATATAAGCTTGAAAGCCGAGATGTCTTCACCACCTTGCCGGGGATAGAAATATCGCAGGATGAAAGAGGTTGCCTGATTGTAGATGCACCCAAGCTAACACAAACTAAACTGGTTACAAACGACTTGGTAGAGATCGTTTCGAATAATAGTTTTAAATGGTTGGGGAGATGGGATAATGTAATTAATTCAGGTGGAGTTAAACTGATTCCTGAAGTGCTGGAACAAAAATTAGCCAATTTAGTGGATAACAGATTCGTATTGCTCGGTCTGCCCGACCAAAGTTTAGGTGAAAAACTGGTGATAGTGGTTGAAGGTACGATCGATACCAGGTCACTTTCCGATAAAATAGAAAAACTGGATACGATCCATACCTATGAAAAACCCAAACAAATATTTACACTGGAGAAATTTCCGGAAAATCAAGGAGGTAAAATCAATAGGGCCGAAATCTTGGCTCAATTGAAATAGAATGAAGTCGGTTGGCTATTTGAGATCGATGATATAACTACGTGATATGAAGAAAAAGCAGTAATTTACTATCTCAACTTTCAACGCAGTGAAAAGATACCTTTATATAATAGTTTTCTTGTTAACCGGCACCATATGCTCTCAACAGATATTGCCGGAAGTCCAGAGAGCAGCCCTTGTGGATAGTATTCTGGAAGAGCGTTTTAATGAGTTATTGCCGGGATTAATGGACGAAGAAGGGATAGATATGTGGCTCTTGATATCCAGAGAATACAATGAAGACCCTGTGCTCAAAACCATGTTGCCTGCTACTTGGCTTAATGCACGGCGGCGCACTATTTTGCTTTTTTACAGGAATAAGGAAAAAAACACTATTGAGAAATTGGCCGTTGCTAGATACGATGTAGGCAAACAGATTAGTTCTGCCTGGGATAAGACCAGCGAGCCGGATCAATGGAAGCGATTAATTCAACTTATTGAGGAACGGGAGCCAGCGGTTATTGGCCTGAATTTTTCAAAAGACCATAATATTGCTGACGGACTCGTCAAAACAGATTATGAGGAGTTTATTAGCCATTTGCCGTCAAATTATCATTCTAAGATTGTTTCAGCTGAAAACTTAGCCGTTCGATGGATTGAAACAAGAACGGAAAGAGAAATGGTAATCTACAATCAGCTGGTCGATATAACTCATGACATCATAGCCGAAGCATTCTCAGAAAAGGTCATTACACCTGGCATCACAACGACTACGGAAGTAGAGTGGTGGATGCGACAAAAAGTTACGGATATGGGCTTGGAAACCTGGTTCCACCCGTCTGTGGACGTACAGAGAACTAGTGAGGAATTGGTGAGCCATCTCTATTCATTTTCAGGTCGACCTGAAGATATGGTGATACTACCCGGAGACCTGCTTCACTGCGATTTTGGGATCACCTATCTAAGACTCAATACTGATTGTCAGGAATTGGCTTATGTATTAAAACCGGGCGAAGACAAAGCTCCCGACTTCTTAATAAACGGCCTAAAAGCGGGAAATGCTGTACAAGATTATCTAACTTCGAATATGATTGAAGGAAGAACCGGGAATGAGATTCTAGCGGCTGCACTTGCAGAAGCACGAGCTGGCGGACTGAGGCCGGCAATCTACACACATCCTCTTGGCTCTTATGGACATTCGGCTGGCACTACAATTGGTATGTGGGACGCCCAGGGAGGTGTGATGAAAGACGATGGGGAAAAATTTCCGCTTCACACAGACACAGTCTATGCAATCGAATTGAACACTACGGTTTATATACCTGAGTGGAAGCGAGACATAAGGATCATGTTGGAGGAAGCCGGATTTTTCGGAAAAGATGGATTTCGCTATGTAAATGGCCGGCAGACGGAACTCTATCTTATACCTAGAAAAAGATCAAATCTACAGAAGTAATGATGAAGGGAATGAAGAAATTAATAGCTGTATCAATAGTATTAGGTATTTGCGTGAGTTTTTATGGTCAGGATACCAGTACCAAAAAAACCACAATTTGTTGGGATAGTTCGCTTTCCATGAAGGAACGTGATATCGAGAAAGAGTTTGGTTTTCTCCAGGACTACTTTACCAAAAATCAGCAAGCCGATGTAACCCTGCTTTTATTCAGTAATACAATAGTTGGAAAAGAGGATTTCAGTATCACCTCAGGCCATTGGGGTCTGATAAAAGAACGCCTTAAAGATGTAACCTACGACGGAAGTACTTCCTATAGTGATTTAGCCGGTCAGATTTCAGGAGGAGATATCCTGTTATTTACTGATGGTCAACAAAATACACAATCTTCAAGTCCGAATTTTCAGGGCGAATTGACAGTGATCAACAGCCATAAAAGTTTCAACCAGGCCAATCTCAATCTACTGGCAATAATTAATAATGGATCAGTGCTTAACCTGGTTGGAAATCAGGATCCTACTAATGAAATCTTATCCAGCTACTTTGGCTCCGTACAAGGTGCAGAAATAGCCAGTCGTCAAATTGAAATTACCGTCAAGGGTAAGGAGGAAGAGGTTATAAAACCGGAAGAAGACGGGTCGTATAAAATCAATGCCAATGTAGGTGATATTATGATAGTTTCTGAATTTGGTACCAAGCGAGTTGAAAAGGTCCTCGGTAAAAATCAGAATATTGATATTTGGCTAGGAGGTACAAATGAAATTAATCTGGAAGAAGTAACTGTAACAGGTATTCAGGAAGAGGATGCAAATGAAAAGGTCACTGCTTATGGGACTAAAAATGAAGATGCAGTTGGTTATGCTGTACAATCTATCACTGATGAGGATATTTCGCCTATTAATACTACTGTGAATAATGCCGCACAGGGCAAGATTTCTGGGGTGCGACTAGGTCAGAATGACGATTTAAGCCAGGTAATAATGAGACCAAGTAATTCTATTTTGTCCACGAATTATGGTTTAATTGTGGTGGACGGAGTTCCTTTGCGCAGGTCAGATTCCAGCGCTCCACCGCCTTCAAGTACTCCCAACGTAATAAGTTATCCCAGTAATGTGCAGAGTACCGGTTTCCTGGACCCTCAGAACATTGCCAATATTACAGTCCTAAAAGGACTAGCCGCTACCAATCGTTTTGGTAGTTTGGGCGCGAATGGAGTAATACTGATCACCACAAAAACGGCTACTATTGCAGGCGCCGGAGGTGAAAAAAAGGATTTAGCCTTGTTAACCGATAATATCTATGAAGGCAAATTGAAAGTTTCATCCAAGACATTGGTTACACCTTACTTGAAAGCCTTAAAGAGCGCCAAAAATTTGGAGGAAGCATATTCAATTTATTTATCTCAGAGGGATAAGTATGGAAATGATCCTGCTTTTTATATAGATCTCTTTGACTATTTCTATGCTTCGAGCCAACCATTGGCATTGAGAATAATGGGTAATGTTCTTGAAGATGAAACTTCAACATACAATGCGCTAAGGGCCATGCTATTTAAGTGCCAACAACATGGTTTACAACAACTAGAACTAGAAACAGCCAATAAGATAATTGAACGTTTCCCAGACAAATCACAGTCCTATTTTGACCTTGCTATGGCTTTAAAGAATAATGGTAGTTACCAGGAAAGCCTGGATCAACTTATAAGGATATCGGAGGGGAATTCAAATAATGAACTGGATTTCACCGGTCTTAAGAAATCTATCGATGCGGAAATAAAGAATTTAGTCTATTCTCACAATGCCAAACTCGACCTTACAAAGGCAGATCCCAAATACAGGAACAATCTCAGATACGATGCGCGTATTATATTTGATTGGAATCATCCCAGTTCAGAATTTGAACTACAATTTGTTAACCCTCAAAAACGCTTTTTTACCTGGGAACATACGGCGATTGTCAATGGAGATCGCTTGCAGGAAGAGTGGGACCAGGGATACAGCCAGGAGGAATTTGAGATTGTAGGAGAAGGGACCAAAGGCCAGTGGCTGATCAACGTTAAGTATCTGGGTAATACCAATTCAGCAGATCTTACCCCAACTTTCCTGAAATGTATTGTCCAGTATAATTTTGGGAAACCAGGCCAGCGTGAGGAAGTCCATTTGATACGTCTGCACGAAAAAGAGAGTGAAGTTCAATTTTTAAAAATAGAGATCTAAATGGGTTGAACAAAATTTTGTTGTTTCCCCAATATCTATTATTTTATGTAGGAAGAATCTCATTAATTAAAAAAGATTGTCTTGAAAAATCTCATTGCCGCTCTAAGTATCTTATTATCAATAATTTACGGATATTCTCAAGAAACCATCCGGATTTCAGGTAAGGTCACCGATGGAAGCGAACCTATAGCCAATGTGAGTATTCTCGTTCAAGATTCGGAATCTACTACGTTCACTGACGATCAAGGCAGGTATGCAATTACCACTGAACCCAGGAAGTCTTTGATCTTTTCTTATATGGGAATGAAGACCATTGAATATATCACAGAAGATGTGAATGCAGTGGTGAACATGGAGATGATTCCTGAAATACAAATGCTGGATGAGGTGGTGGTTTCTAAAAGAAGGAAGTCGCAACAGGATCTGGAGAAGGAATACAGTACAAATAAGAGGTTGATCAGGACATATTTTGGTATAATTGATCAGGATCGCGTTGGATACGCAATGCGAGTAATTGATGGAGATCAACTGAGTTTTGTAGGTGAAGATTTCTTGGGATCACTACAATCTCATATACCGGGGTTGAGGATTAACCGGCAGACAGATCCTACAAGGCCTTAAGTAGTATTGCCAAGACGATTTATGTCATTCTTTAATCCCAGACCGGTCGCCTATGAGGTTGATGGCCAGCTAATGACCCAAGCTCCGATCTGGATTCAGGTTTTTAATATTGAACGAATCGCCGTTATTAGCTCCGTTTCTGCTCTATCCAAATACGGCCAAATCGCTGCGGGAGGGCTAATAATAATCAATACCAAAGGAGGTGTATTTGATACATCCGGCCGTTACGGACAATCGTTTGACCAGGCCAGGCGATGGAATAATTTATTTGAGGAAAAACTGGCCAGAATTGACCGTGTTCCTAAACAAAAGGATATCCAGGCACTTTATGCATTCAATACTTTAGATGAGGCCAATGCATTTATTGAGGAAAAGAAATTGCTTGCATCGGTCACCGTGTACAACCACATTGAAATTGCCAATTATTTTCTCAGTAAATGGAATGATGAGGAGCGGTACTTGGAGATCATGAACAAAATTGCAGATAAGTCTGGTCATAACGCCGTTATACTTAAATCATTAGCTTATCAATTGGAGAAGAATGGATATAATTTAGAAGCTCTAAACCTTTATAAAGAGATCTTCAAAATACGTCCAGGTTATGCGCAGTCTTACCGCGATTTGGCAGGTATTCACACAAAGGTAGGAGACACAAAGAAGTCTATTCAGTACCTGGCTCGCTATATTCGTTACGTTTCCTTAGACACACTCTCTACCGCCGCAGAAGGGATAGATAGTATCATCTTTTCAGAATATGACAATCTGCTGGCCAAAACTGATATTTCCAGATACGATAAAAGGATTACTGATCCTGATGACAGAGGCAACGTAAGGCTTTTATTTGAATGGAGTCATGGTGATGCCGAGTTTGAATTACAATTTGTAAACCCAACTAATAATTACTACACCTGGCAGCACAGTTTGAACGATACGCCAGAGCGCATAAAAGATGAAAAGTTAAAAGGATATTCCTCCGAGCAATTCTTTGTGGATGAAACCATGGCTGGAAAATGGCGCGTAAACTTAAAATATTTAGGTAACAGATCTTATGACCCAACTTTCCTCAAGCTAAGTGTGTTTTACAATTACGGCACTGAGTATGAAAAGGTGGAAACCTATTTGCACAGATTAACGGAAAAAAATGTAAACTACGAACTCTTTGGCTTTTACAATAATCCTATCATCAGTTCGGCTGCCAGATAGCTTCTAAACTTGTATTACACCCATATTAAAGGGGCGTTCAATAGGAGCGCCATTAGCAGCCTCGATACCCATCGAGATCCATTTCCTGGTCTCTAAGGGATCTATAATAGCGTCGGTCCAAAGATGGGCCGCTGCATAATATGGGGAGATATGCTCATCATATTTTTCTTTGATCTTTTGGTATAAAGCCTCCTCTTCTTTTTTACTTAGTTTAAGCCCTTTTTTTTCCATAGTGGCCTTTTCAATCTGTAAGAGCACTTTGGCCGCAGATTTCCCACTCATTACCGCAAGTTCAGCACTTGGCCAGGATACTATAAATCGAGGGTCATAGGCCTTTCCACACATGGCATAGTTACCAGCGCCATAACTATTCCCTATTATCACTGTAAACTTAGGCACTACAGAATTACTCACAGCATTCACCAGTTTTGCCCCGTCTTTAATTATTCCACCGTGTTCGCTTTTGGTACCAACCATAAAACCGGTAACATCTTGTAAGAATACCAGGGGGATCTTCTTTTGATTGCAATTTGCCACAAACCTAGTGGCCTTGTCAGCGGAATCAGAATAGATGACGCCGCCAAATTGCATTTCACCCTTTCTGGTTTTCACCACCTTTCTCTGATTGGCGACAATACCCACGGCCCAACCATCAATTCGCCCATAGCCAGTAATTAATGTCTTACCAAAACCTTCCTTGTATTGCTGGAATTCCGAATTGTCAACCAGGCGCTTTATGATATCAAGCATATTGTAAGGGTCGGAACGGGAAATAGGAAGTATTCCATAGATATCTTTTGGATCTTCGGCAGGTTTTTTATGTTTTTCCCTGTTGAAACCGGCTTCAGGGAAGGCTCCAAGCTTAGATACCAGGTTCTTTATTGTATCTAATGCGTCTTGATCGTCATTTGCCTTGTAATCTGTTACCCCACTAATTTCACTATGAGTTGTAGCACCTCCCAGCTCTTCATTGTCTACATTTTCACCAATGGCCGCTTTAACCAAATAGCTACCTGCTAAAAATATGCTGCCGGTTTTGTCTACAATGATCGCTTCATCACTCATAATGGGTAAATAGGCACCGCCTGCTACACAACTACCCATTATGGCCGCAATCTGCGTAATCCCCATGCTGCTCATCACTGCATTATTGCGAAATATTCTGCCGAAGTGTTCCTTGTCAGGGAAAATTTCATCCTGCAGTGGTAGGAATACTCCTGAGCTATCAACCAGATATATGATTGGTAACTTATTTTCAATAGCAATCTCTTGAGCCCTGAGATTTTTTTTGGCAGTAATTGGAAACCAGGCGCCGGCCTTTACCGTTGCGTCATTTGCAACTATCACACATAGGCGCTTTTGAACATGGCCTAATTTTACTACTACACCTCCGGAAGGGCAACCACCATATTCACCATACATCTCATCGCCGGCAAATGCCCCAATTTCGATGGACTGTTGAGGATTGTCCAGTAAAAAATCTATACGCTCTCGAGCAGTCATCTTGCCCTGAGCGTGTTGCCTTTCAATACGGGCTTTACCACCTCCTTGTCTTACTTTGTTGAGCCTCTTTCGAAGCTCGGCTACCTTTAATTTATTGTGGTCTTCGTTCCGGTTAAAGGTTATATCCATATTGAAAAGCTCTTTCGTATTAATCGCTAAAGATAAGCACTAATATTGATTAACTTTGGCTTATTATCAGACAAACATATGGAAAGAAAAATACGCTGGGGAATTGTCGGTTTAGGTAATATAGCTCATAAATTTGCTGGCGATCTGAAATTAATCCCCAATGCCCAACTTACGGCTGTGGGATCAAGGAGTCTGCAAAAGGCAGCTGAATTTGCAGAACAGTACGATGCAGCATTTTCCTATGGCAGTTATGACGAACTTTTTAGCTGTGACGAAGTAGACGTCATATATATTGCCACGCCGCATACATCTCATACCGAAATTAGTATGGCAGCTATGGCCAAAGGAAAACATGTACTTTGTGAGAAACCATTGGCTATAAATCTTAATGATGCAAAAAGAATGGTTGAAAGTGCTTCCAAGAATAATGTATTCCTGATGGAGGCCTTATGGAGCAGGTTTAATCCGTCTATAGAAATTATTAAAGACCATATAGACAGTGG
>JAAUYH010022756.1_pt1 | contig 12367 bp, 4 predicted proteins | sample 7278061 | NCBI WGS metagenome assembly JAAUYH01 (sample SAMN14350203, study PRJNA611818) | marine sediment metagenome | isolation source: surface marine sediment (0.6m) | place: French Polynesia: Moorea | collected 2018-08
ATTTGACGCCGCTCCATCTGGCGGTGCTGGTGGCGGTGGCTTATCTCTTATGCGATCGCCTCTTGCCGCCGTCACGCCGATGGCGGACCATCACCGTCGCTCTTTTATCGGTGTGTGTCTTCTCATCTCTGATTGGGCTGACCCATACCTCGAATTATCAAAAAAGCCGCAACTTGAGCAATCCCGCCATTACGCGGTTGCTGAATCAGTCGAGATCGCCGCAGGTGCTCGCTGAAGCTGACCAAATTCAAGATTTGATTTCCCTGAGTTATCGCCTTAACCCGGATACCCGCTTCTATATCCTGCCGCCTTTGTCGTCTCCGGCGGCGTGGTTGGAGAATGACCTTCAGCCTGATCGCCCGACCTTTTTGTTTAACCCGTCCCAGGCGATGCAAGGGGCCGCCCAAAGTCAATTTGGCGCTCTACGGCAGGTATATCAGCCGATCAAGTTGATTCAGGGCGAGCTGGGACTAACCCTCTGGCGGATTGATATTCAACCGGCAGAACGTCGCCCAGCCGCCTTAGCACTTTCTCAACTCGATAGGAGAGAATGCAATGATGAATGCTCTTCGACAACTGATCTCTAACCTCAATCACCGACACCACCAATTTGCCTCTATCCAGGGGGAAAGACTGGCGCGGTCTCTGGAAGCCCTTATCGCCCAGCAATCTCTGGTGGCGAATACCGCTTTTTTAGACTGCAAGCAATTTCCCTGGACGGCTCACTTGGAAGCCAATTGGCGAGTCATTCGTCAAGAGCTGGATACTCTGCTTGAACATGCATATTTGCTGCCAAACTTTCAAGATATTTCTGTCGATCAATACAGCATTACCCGCGACAATTTGTGGAAAACTTACTTTTTCTATGGGTACGGTTTCAAGGCTGGAAAAAATTGTCGTCGATGCCCTCAAACGACCCGACTGATTGAGCAAATTCCGGGGATGAAAACGGCTTTCTTTTCCATCCTTTTCCCCCATAAACATATTCCTGAACACCGCGGCCCTTACAAGGGGGTTTTGCGCTACCATCTCGGCCTAAAAATTCCCCAGCCGATTCAGGGGTGTCGATTGCGAATAGAGGATGAAATCCGCTATTGGCGAGAGGGTGAAAGCCTGATGTTCGATGATACGCTACTCCATGAAGCTTGGAATCAAACCGACGACATTCGAGTGGTTTTGTTTATTGATGTGGTGCGTCCGATGCGGTTCCCTTTTTCGTGTTTGAATCGAGCCATGATTCAGTTGATTGCCTGGTCTCCCTACGTGCAAAGCGGCAAACGCCAGACGATGCAGTGGGAATCTCGATTAGATCATATCCCCATGGCGTCTCCTAATCAGACCACTCCTGATCAAGCATCTTCGCCTCAACAACGCCCATGAAAATCGCTCTGATCAGCGCCGCCTTTTTGCCAGCTGTGGATGGCGTGACCGTTTCACTGTATCGGCGGGTGCAAGTCCTCAGTCGGTTAGGCCATGAGGTATTGGTTTTGTGTTCAGACTATCGTTCGGTGGCGTCGCGATGTCCCGATTGGCGGGACTATGTGGGGGAGATATTGCCTGGGGTGCGAGTAGTAGGGTTACCTAGTGAACCCTTTATGGGGGTTGAGGTTGAGCGTAATCTCAGTCGACCGGCTAACCCCATATTGCAGCAACAGCTGAACGCCTTTCAGCCGGATGTCATTCATGTGGATGAGCCAGATCGATTGTTTTTAGGGGTGTTGAATGCGCCTGGGGTCGCCTACGCCAAAGCTAAGGGCGTCCCCTGCGTTGGGTTTTATCACACCAACTACGTTGATTACATTGAGGACTATGCGCCCTTACCCCGCCCGTTGGTCGCACTTTTAGAATGGGTGTCTACGCAGATAATTCATCGGGTGTTTAATGCCTATGACGCCACGCTGACTGCGAGTCCCATTACTGAGCGTCGGATGCGCCAAATGGGGATTCGAAATACGGTGTGCGATCGCTTTTTAGGGGTGGACGTCCAACGGTTTCAATCTCAATCGCCCGACCCCCAATATTTTCAGACCCGATATGGGATTGTGGGGCTAGCGGACAAAATCAAGCTGGTGTTTTTGGGACGGCTCACCGCGGATAAGGGTTGGCGGTTTACCCTCCAGGCATTTGCGGATTGGGTCAATCAATCTGACAGTAACTCCTGGGTTGATCGAACGGCGATAATTATTGCGGGGGAAGGGGAACTGCGGGATGAGATTTTGGCGGGTCTGCAATCCCTAGGTTTGACGGTGCGCCTCATCGGTCAGATTGCTCCGGATGAGATCCCTCAATTATTGATTAATAGCGATATCCATATTACGGCTTCTGAGAAAGAGACGTTGGGGTTGACAATACTGGAAGCGTTTGCTGCTGGGATTCCAGTGATTGCCCCCCGAGCGGGTGGTGTGGCGACCCTCATCCGGGACGGCGAGAATGGGCTGCTGTTCGCTCCCCGGGATGGGGAAAGTTTTCGGCGATCGCTTTTGAGCTTGATGTCGGATGCTGATCTGCGACGAAAGCTGGGGCGTCAAGGCCAGGAGGATGTCGCCTCCTATGATTGGGATGCGGCGGTGATGACCTTGCTGAACGCCTGGGAAACCCAGATTTCTCGGCGACAGCCTCAGTAGAGCTTGTTCAGAGCCCAGTATTATTTTGACTTGACACGCCTCGGATTTCGGTTTAGGTACATAAGAGCTTTATCGATCTTGATCAACTATATTTGAGCAGTTTGATAAGATCGTCAGCTCCCTATTCCGTTTACGTCAAGCCGCCTCCACATGACATTGTTTCAATCCTCTGAACCGCCAGCCCCCATTGCAATTGTCGGCATTGGATGTCGTTATCCCGGCGGGGCTGACAGTCCGTCTACCTTCTGGAATCTGCTACGGAATGGGGTGGATAGCGTGGCTGAAACGCCTGCCTCACGCTGGGCCGTGGATTCTATCTATGACCCTGATCCCACTGCCCCCAACAAGATGAACACTCGCTGGGGCGGATTTCTAGAGCAAATTGATCAGTTTGACCCCCAGTTTTTTGGCGTCGCGCCTCGCGAAGTGGTCACGATGGACCCTCAGCAGCGCCTATTGCTGGAGGTGGCTTGGGAAGCCCTGGAGGACGCGGGGCAGATCCCCCAGCAGCTGCGGGGTTCTAAGACAGGGGTGTTTATTGGCATTGGCACCCATGACTACTCCATCATCCTGTGGGGGCAGCCTGTTAACGATCCCTACGCCATTACGGGGACAGGCAATTGTATTGCCGCGAACCGCATTTCCTATCTGTTCGACTTCAAGGGCCCTAGTTTAGCGATCGATACGGCCTGCTCGTCTTCTTTAGCGGCTGTCCACCTCGCCTGTCAGAGTATTCGGTCGGGCGAATCTAATATGGCGGTGGCGGGGGGCGTCAATATCATGCTGACGCCCACCATTACCTTGGGCTTTTCCAAAGGCGGATTTATGTCGGGTAGCGGGCGTTGTCAGAGTTTTGACGCCAGCGCCGATGGCTATGTGCGGAGTGAAGGCGCTGGATTGGTGGTGTTAAAAACGCTGGCGCAAGCATTGGCTGATCAAGACCCCATTTATGCGGTGATTCGGGGGAGTGCGATAAACCAGGATGGCTTTAGTAACGGCATGGCGGCCCCCAACCCCACAGCGCAAGAAGCCGTGTTGCGGTCAGCCTACCAGCAGGCGGGGATAGATCCCGCCCTTGTGCAGTATGTGGAGGCGCATGGCACGGGGACAAAGTTGGGCGACCCAATCGAAGCGCAAGCCCTAGGCGCGGTGTTGTCAGAGGGGCGAGGATTGGATGACGCCTGTATCATCGGTTCGGTGAAGAGCAATATTGGCCATACGGAAACGGCGGCGGGGGTCACCGGCTTGATCAAAGCCGCACTCATGCTCAAGCACCGAGAAATTCCCCCCAGTCTGCACTGTCGTCAACTCAATCCAGCGATCGACTTTGACGGACTGCGGCTCAGGGTGCAGACTGAACTGGGGCCGCTGAGTCGGCGATCGCACCCCACCTATGTCGGCGTGAATTCCTTTGGATTTGGCGGCACAAACGCCCATGTGGTGTTGGAGGAGGCTCCGGAGACGGAGGCTGAGCGCCCGCCGTCAACCGTAGATCGTCAACCCTCCGCCCAGATTTTGGTCCTATCCGCCAAGAGTTCAGCGGCGTTGCAGGCTTTGGCGCAGAACTATCTGACCATGTTGCAGGCGAATCCTCAGCTTGATTTGGCGGCGGTGTGTCAGGCGGCGAATACGCGGCGATCGCACTTTGCCCATCGACTAACCTTCGCGGCCGATTCGGTTGAGCAGATGCAAGCTCAGCTCCAGGATTGGATAACGGAGCAACTGGCGATAGCGCCCTCCGCCAGTCCGATCCGCGGGGCGATGGACGCTACGTCTGATCAAGTCGTGTTTCTTTTCACCGGGCAGGGCTCCCAAGCAGTGGGGATGGGGCGCGAACTATACGACACCCAGCCGGTTTTTCGGGAAGCGCTGAATCGCTGTGCGGATATTCTCAAAGCATTCGACGTGTCTTTGTTGCCGGTGATGTATCCAGATTTGCAGTCGGGGATGCAGTCTGGGATAACCGTGGAGCCGTTGCCTGACCCTAATCCAAACCTGGCTTTGCAGGGGGATCTGGCTACGCGGATGGATCAGCTGTTGGATCAAACCCTTTATACTCAACCGGCTCTGTTTACAATCGAATACGCCCTGGCGCAGCTATGGATGTCTTGGGGCGTTCGTCCCTCGGTGGTTCTGGGCCATAGTGTGGGCGAATATGTGGCGGCTTGCTTGGCGGGGGTTTTTAGCCTGGAGGACGCGCTGAAGCTGATTGCCGCTCGGGGACAGTTGATGCAGCAGCTTCCTGTGGGTGGTGCGATGGCGGCGGTGCAGGCGAGTCAGGCGACCACTCAAGCGGTGATTGAGGCCTGTGGGAATGAGGCGGCGATCGCAGCGATCAATGGTCCACAAAGCACGGTGATTTCAGGTCCAGCCGACGCCATTGCTCGAGTTATCCAGGAGTTCGATGAAAAGGGCGTTAAACATACGCTGTTGAAGGTATCCCACGCCTTTCATTCGTCGCTGATGGAGCCGATGATGGCGGAGTTTCGTCAAGTGGCGCAGACGATCGCTTATCGTCCGCCCAGCCTACCCCTGGTCTCCACCCTCACCGGAGAACTCGCGACGGCTGATATTGCCACGGCTGAATACTGGGTGCGCCATGTGCGCCAGCCGGTGCAATTTTTGCAGGCGATGACAACTCTCTATGAACAGGGGGGGGACGCCACGTCCCAACTGGCCCAGCGCGTTTTTCTTGAAATTGGCGCGAAGCCGATTCTACTGGCGATGGGACGCCAATGTTTGCCCGTTTCCGCTGGACGATGGCTGCCGAGTTTGCGCCCCGGCCAGCCTGACCGAGTTGGCCTGTTCACCAGTCTGGGGGATCTCTACCGCCACGGCTTGACGATTGACTGGGCGGCGGTGCATCCTGAGAGCCCCACCTCATGGATTGCGCTGCCGACTTACCCGTTTCAACGGCGGCGCTATTGGTGGGAAGGGGCGACTGTTCCCAGTATGGAGCCGCAGGTGGCGGCGGCGGCCTCAACCGCCACGGGGCATCCCCTGGTGGGCGATCGCTTGTTGCTGGCTGGATCTTCAGAGCAGCGGTTTCAGGCGTCTGTCAGTCCCCAATCTCCGGATTATCTCAGCGATCACTGCATTCTAGGGCAGATGATCTTACCAGGGGCAGTCTATTTAGAAATGGCGATCGCGGCTGGGTTGCAGTGGGGTGACGCTGCATCCGTCAGGCTATCGAAAGTGGCGATTGAACGTCCCTTGATATTTTCGGAACAACAGGGCGTCACGATGCAACTGGCGCTCACGCCCAAGGAAAGCGGCGGCGGCGCCTTTCAAATCTATAGCCTGAAGGGAGAGGGTTCGGACGCCTTTACCTGTCACGCTACAGCGGAGCTTGCAGCGGTGGACGCCGCCAAGGGGTTAACCGACGACGTCTCTCTCGTCACCCTGCAACATGCTTTAAAGCCTCATCCAGTTGCTGTTGATCAGTATTATCGAAGCCTTGCAGATCAGGGACTAACCTATGGGCCTCGGTTTCAAGCGATTCAGCAACTTTGGAGCCATGAAGGACAAGCTCTCAGTCAGATTCAGTATTCTGACGGGGTTTCCCCAACAGACAACAGTCCCTATCATCTACACCCCGCGCTGCTGGATGCTTGTTTCCAGACGATTGGGGCGGCTGTGGAAGCCAACACGACGCTGGGTGCCTATTTGCCGGTTGGATTGGATCAGCTAGATTTCTACCGTCCGCTCAACCGAGCAGGCTGGTGCGGCGTGCGTCCGCAACGACCTGACGCGGATCCTCGGGATAACGGCAACGGGGCTATGCCCCCAACCCTCAAAGCGGATCTCGTCCTTTGGGATGACACGGGCGCGATCGCGGCTCAAATCACGGGAATGACTCTCCAATATGTCAGCCGTCCTTCTCTGCAAAGACTGTTGGGGGTATCCAAGGTCCCTGAGGTTAAACCGACGGGATGCGACTGGCTCTATGATCTGGTGTGGCGACCGCAGCCTAACGCTCGGGGCGATGCTCAGTCCGAGGCCGTTTCACCAGAAGCATCCGACGCCTGGTTAATCTTTGCCGACGCCCAAGGGGTTGGGAGGCGTATTGCAGATGGTTTGGAGAAAAGGGGCGATCGCTGTTTTGTGATTCGGCCCGGAGATCAGTATCGATCCGCCTCAGAATCAGGCCATTCAGAACCTACTTACACCCTTAACCCAGCCGTTGCCGATGGGTTTATGCAACTATTCAACGACCTGACCCCGACCCTGATCGCTGAGCAGGGACGCCTCGCCTGTCGCATCGTTTATCTGTGGGCGCTGGATATGTTGGAAATGGATGAGGGGACGCTGGGGAATTTGGCCGCGCAACAGCAGACCTGCGGCGGGGTTCTCCATCTGGTGCAAGCACTCGCTCAGTTTCCGGCGCTGACGGCGCGGCTATGGTTGGTGACCCAGGAGGCGCAGGCCGTGGAGGGGCCTGCGCCGCTGCGCCTGCAACAAACCCCCTTGTGGGGATTGGCTCGGACTCTGCGCCTGGAACAGCCGAATCTCCATTGCGCCAGTTTGGATCTGGCCGCTCCCCTCACCCTCGGAAGCTTGGATTTATTGCTGACGGACCTCTGTCAGCCTGATGCTGAAGATCAGATCGCTTATCGCCAGGACAATCGCTTTGCGGCCAGACTCTTGCCCCAAGAGTCTTCTGAGACACCCCAATACCTGGAAATTCCAGACGCTGAGTCCTTCCGGTTGAGCATCTCTGACTATGGCGTGCTGGATCATTTGCAATTGACGCCTGCGGTGCGGCAGCCGCCCCAAGCCGATGAGGTGGAAATTCAGGTGAAGGCGGCGGGGGTGAATTTTCGTGATGTCCTCAACGCTTTGGGGATGCTCAAATCGGTTCTGGAGCAGATGGGTGTTCACCGACCGGATGAGGTTCCCTTTGGCGGTGAGTGTGCGGGGGTTGTAACCGCCGTAGGATCCAACGTGAAACATCTCCAGGTGGGGGACGCCGTCATCGCAGCGCAGGCCGTCGGCGGATTGAGCCAATATGTCACGGTTCGGGCGGACTTTACAGTTCCCAAACCGGCTCACATTAGCTTTGCTGAGGCGGCGACAATCCCCACCACATTTCTCACGGCCTATTACGGGTTGGTTCAACTGGCGAATTTGAAGACGGGCGATCGCGTCTTGATCCATTCGGCAGCAGGAGGGGTCGGTCAGGCGGCGGTTCAGATCGCTCAACAGGTTGGGGCTGAGATTTTCGCCACGGCTAGTCCCGCTAAATGGGATGTTTTGCGCTCAATGGGGGTTGAGCAGGTGATGAACTCCCGCACGCTTGACTTTGCGGATCAGATTTTGGCGGCGACCGCCGGACAAGGTGTGGATGTGGTGTTTAACAGCCTGAATGGGGAGTTCATTCCTAAAAATCTGGAGGTGTTAGCGCCCAAGGGGCAGTTTGTCGAAATCGGCAAGATTGGCATTTGGGACGCCGAGCAAGTGCAAGCTGTCCGACCCAATGCATCCTATTTTCCCTTTGATTTGCTGGAAGTCTCCCAGGCGGATCCTCAGCTCATCACAACGATGCTGACTGATCTGATGGCCCAGTTTAATGCAGGCGCCCTCAGCCCCTTGCCTAAAGCGGTGTTTCCCATTGAAGCCGCCCCCGATGCTTTCCGATACATGGCGCAGGCGCGGCATATCGGAAAAGTGGTTCTGACCTTGCCTCCCGTCGCCCACGCCCAACCGCTGATTCAGTCTGATGCCGCATATTTAATTACTGGCGGGTTGGGGGCGTTGGGCCTGCGGGTCGCCCAGCAGCTTGTGGATCAGGGCGCACGCCATTTGGTGTTGTTGGGTCGGCGACCGCTGATGGGTGAGCAGCGCCAGTCCTCCGATGACACCGCTCAAAACGTGATCTGTCAGCTCGAACAGGCGAGTGTGGCTGTCCAGATTTGTCGAGCTGATGTGGCAACCCTCTCAGACCTGAAAACGGCGATCGCGCCCTTCCTCGACGCCACTGACGACCAGCCGCCCTTGAAGGGGATTTTTCACTTGGCTGGCGTATTAGAGGACGGCCTGTTGGTCAACCAAACATGGGAGCGCTTTGCGACTGTGATGGCGCCGAAGCTGGCGGGTTCCTGGAATCTACACCAATTGACCCAGCATCTTGACCTTGATCACTTCGTCTGTTTTTCCTCCATTGCCAGCCTGATGGGCTCCATCGGGCAAAGCAATTACGCCGCCGCCAACGCTTTTTTGGATGGCCTCGCCCATCATCGCCGCCGCCTTGGACTCCCTGCCTTGAGTCTCAACTGGGGGCCGTGGGCAGAGGCAGGGATGGCTTCGCAGTTAGACGCCCGCAGTCAAAACCGACTCGCTGCTCAGGGGATGACCTTGATTCCCTCTGAGTTAGGATTGCAGCTGTTGACCGACAGCCTGCGGCGCTCTGGTCCCCAAGTTGGGGTCATTCCGATCGATTGGACCGACTTTATGGCCGACGCGAATAGCCAGACGGGAGTAGATTCCCCGTTTTTAGAGGCGGTCAAACCGGCCCCATCGGCAGTTCCGTCTTCAGTGCAGGTCGATTTGCGTCAGCAGCTTGTCGGGTGTTCAGCCAGCGATCGCCCGGCGCTGCTGGCCGCATATCTCCAGACCCAATTGGCAAAGGTGATGGGGTTTGGCTCCCCAGACTTAATTGATCCGAACGACCAGTTTGGCGATTTGGGGATGGATTCCCTTATGGCGGTGGAGTTCAGCAACCGCCTGCAAACGAACTTGGGCTGCACCGTCTCCCAAACCCTGGCCTTCGACTATCCCACCATTAATGCGTTAGCTGGCTACCTGGCGGATCAGCTGATTCCTGAACGCGTGCCCGAGGGAACGTCCCCTGTTATCGCTCCGGCTGTCGCCCCCGCCCAGACGTCCTCCGCTCCCCGCGTTTCCCAACCAGCGGCTGTACCGGAGCCGCCTACCAAAGAACCCAGTGTTCTTCAGGAGGCCCCTGACGCGTCTTCGCTCCCTAGCCTGTCTTCGCCTTCCTATACGCCACCGCCGGAGCACTATACCTTTGCGCTGACGCCGGATTATCTGCGCCTGCGCCAGGATCTGGACCGGGTTAAGGGCATGGGCAACCCCTTCTTCACTGTGCATGACGGCGTCGCTGGCGATACGACTCAAATTCAGGGCCGATCGCTGATCAACTACTCTTGCTATAACTATTTGGGCTTATCCGGCGATCCGCGGGTGACTGATGCGGCTCAGAAAGCGATCGCTCAGTACGGCTCCTCCGTCTCCGCCAGCCGTGTAGTATCGGGTGAGCGTCCGGTGCATCGGGAGTTAGAACAGGCGATCGCTCAATTTTTAGGAACCGAAGATTGCATTGCTTATATCGGCGGACATCCCGCTAATGTCACCACCATTGGCCATCTTTTCCAAGAAAAAGACCTGATTCTCTATGACGCCTTGAGTCATAACAGCATCCGCCAGGGGTGTAAATTGTCGGGGGCGACCGCGATCGAGTTTCCCCACAATGATTGGCGGGCGTTGGATCGCTTGCTTCATCAGCATCGCCGCCATTATGAAAAAGTCTTGGTGGCGATTGAGGGGGTTTACAGCACCGATGGCGACCTGGCTCCGTTGCCCGAGATCGTTCGGGTGAAGACGGCCCATAAAACTTTCTTGTTGGTTGACGAGGCCCATTCCATTGGGGTTCTGGGACCCCGGGGCCGAGGCATTGGGGAACATTTTGGAATTGCCGCCGATGAGGTGGATTTATGGATGGGGACCTTGAGTAAATCTTTCGCGAGTTGTGGCGGCTATATCGCTGGCTGCGCCGCTCTGGTGGAATACCTCAAGTACACCGCTCCTGGGTTTGTGTTTAGCGTGGGCATGACGCCCTCCAACGCCGCCGCCGCCCTCGCTGCGCTGCGGATTCTTGAAGCGGAGCCAGAGCGGGTGGCTGAGGCGCAGGCGCGATCGCGACTCTTCCTAACGCTGGCGCAAGCCCATGGCCTGAACACTGGGGGCAGCAAAGATTCCCCCGTTGTTCCCATAATTGTGGGGGAGCCCAACAAAGCGGTGCGGCTGTCCCAGATTCTGTTCCAGCAGGGGATTAACGTGCAGCCTATGGTGCATCCGTCTGTTCCCTTCAATGCGGCGCGATTGCGCTTCTTTCTGAGCTGCCTTCACACCGAGGAGCAAATTCGTAAAACGGTGCAGGTAGTGGCGGATGAACTGATGATTCTGAACACGATTGCTTCGTCATGAGCCTAGGGTTCTCGGTCCCATCGGAGGCGGGCTATCCATCAGGGGGTGTCAACATAAGCCGAGACGTTCTGCTGAGGCAAGAATACAGGAGGCAGGAGACAGAATCCAGTTCCTGCCTGACTTCTGCTCCTGTATTCTGTATCCTTCTATACTGGATGGTCCCGGTTTAAATTGCCCGCCAATATCAGGATATGGCTGCAAGACCATTGCAAGTTCGAGGTGCATTCTATTCAACCAGGAAACGCGATATGACTTATTCTGGTCCCCGACATTACCGCATTGTGGCTCTCCCCGGCGAAGGCGTCGGACCTGAAGTGGTTGACGCCTGCTTGAATATTCTGAAGGAACTTGCGGTTGAGGAAGGGTTCACCCTCACGGTTGATCGGGGGTGGATTGGCGAACCCGCCCGCCAGAAATTTGGTGTTTCCTTACCCGATGAAACGCTGGACTTATGCGCCGGATCGGATGGCATTGTGTTTGGCGCAGTGACTCAGGGCGGACTGCTTGAACTGCGCCAGCATTTTGATCTATTCCTTAACCTACGTCCTGTTCGCCCATTCCCCAGTCTGCTAAACGCCTCTCCCATTAAGGCGGAACGCCTACAATCAGTCGATCTGCTGTTTGTGCGCGAATTGGTGAGCGGGATTTATTTCGGAGCCTCGGGGCGTGGTGTGGATGCTCGGGGGGCCTACGGCTTCCACACCATGTGCTACGCCGACGCCGATATTCGTCGTATCGCTCGGGCGGCGCTCAGGTATGCTCAGATTCGCCGACGCCATCTCACTATCGCCCATAAGGAAAATGCCTTATTTCACCTGCCCTGGACGCGGTTGGTTCAAGTAGAGGCCAAGGCGTTTCCCGAGGTGACGGTGGAGCCCATGTTGGTGGATAACCTGGCGATGCAGCTGGTGATGCGTCCTGGGGATTTTGACGTGATTTTGGCGGGTAATTTGATGGGCGATATTTTAAGCGACTTAGGCGGCGCCCTGATGGGATCCATTGGTCTGCTAGGGTCCGCCAGCCTCAACGCTCAGGGGTTTGGGCTGTATGAAGCGGTTCATGGCGCGGCTCTGGATATTGCTGGGAAAGGGATCGCCAATCCCTTGGGGACGTTGGCGGGGATTATCTTGATGCTGGAACAATGGGGTGAACAATCAGCGGCGCAGCGACTAATGGCTATTCAAGAAGCGCTGTTGACTCAAGGCTACTGTACGGCTGATTTAGATCAGGCGGCTCAAAAGGTGGTGGCTACAGATGAACTGGTCGACTTGTTTGTCAATGCGATACGGGAACCAAATATCGTTGGCCGAAATCAAAATTAATGCACCCTTCCAATGCGCTCCTGTGAGTAGAGATCTCGATTTGGACTTGTCAAATGCCGGTTTACCCCTCTAACTCCCCCTTGCCAAGCTATCCATTAATGGGATCTTTCTTAACATATCTGGCGTTGACAATAGGGGTAGAGTTAGAGGTGGCTAAGCGCCATGTTTGGGCAATATCATGAAGCCGTCGTAACC
>JAAUYH010128168.1_pt1 | contig 12367 bp, 6 predicted proteins | sample 7278061 | NCBI WGS metagenome assembly JAAUYH01 (sample SAMN14350203, study PRJNA611818) | marine sediment metagenome | isolation source: surface marine sediment (0.6m) | place: French Polynesia: Moorea | collected 2018-08
CGAGTATCTTCCGCTGCAATAAGATCCACTTCCTCAAGAATTCGCACTCCTCGGGGAGTCATATCTTCCAAATTACCAATAGGAGTTCCTACTAGATACAATTTACCCAAAGTGCCAGTTTTTGCCATCTCCATCTCATCTTAAGCAGTGTCTATATTTTAATTTCTAAGTTAAAACAGGAATATCTATTATTGATTTACCTGCATAGTTTTTGGCTCTATAGATAATGAATTTGAACAGTCAGCTAATCAGCAAGTTAGCCTCTCTTCACGATACTCAATTTACAGGAATCATTACTGTAACCACCAAAAACACTGAATCTTGGAATATATATTTGTATTTAGGGAAACTACTTTGGACAGAAAGTACCATTCACAGAAACCGCTTTTGGCAAAGAAATATATCTAAACTCTGTCCAGAATTATTCAACACAAAACATCAATTTAAAAATATCAATAACACTTATATTTCTGACTATTATCTGATCAATATTTTACTAGAAAAGAAACTAGTTACTAGAAAAAAAATATTACTATTAATTGATTGTTGTGTTAAAGATAGTTTTTTTGAGATATTGCAATATGAGTTCAAAGAAAATATTAATTTTACAGTTCAATCTCATACTCCTTTATTTCTATTGAAATCAGGCTTTAATTTATCATTTCAACCTCTGAAAACTTTAGATTTACTAGCAAAATCCGAACTAAATTGGCTAAATTGGCTAAATAAAGGATTAGCTTCTTGTTCTCCTAATTTGGCTCCCCTAATTAAAAATAATCAAGAACTAGAAAAACAATTATCCCCCATAATATTTGAAAATATGGAAAGATTACTTAATGGAAAAAATACCTTGAGAGACTTAGCAGTTAAAATGGACAAAGACGTATTGGAAGTAACTTTAGCTCTCATTCCTTATTTTTTTAAAGGCTACTTAAGATTATTAGAAATTCCTGATACAAACCAATTCTTACTGGAAGGTCAGTAGTTTATTTTGCTAATATTTTTGGACTATAACAACTTGATTCAAATAAGTAGTATCATTGAACAAAACTCTCACTAAGTATTTTTAATTAAGTAATAATTACCAATGTAATTAAGCAAAAACTCTTAAGCATATTAAACTCAAAAAATAGAACTTATTTTTTATTTTCAATGGTTTAAAACTCTATGCCATAATTGAAATAAGCTAAGATTTAAAGCTTGATTTTTTAACAAATCAACCTCTTTTCGCAGCAATTAATATTTACTTGTGTATATTAAAAACCTAGTTAAGTTATGGTGAATAAATTTAATAGTCGATTAGCGAATCAGTTAGTCTTTATCAAACAAAAGCAATTCACAGGCAAAGTCAAAATAACATCTGCTACAGGAACTGAGTGGTTAATTTATCTTTGTCTAGGGAGATTAGTGTGGACAGATGGTGGAATTCATCCGAATCGTTCTTGGAAAAGATTAGTTGATAAATATTGTCCTCAAGTAGATTGGAATAATTTTCAATTTAGAAAGGATAAAAATTTTGAATGCGGAGACTATTATCTTTTAACCGTTTTATTACAAAGAAAATTACTGCAACGAGAACAAGCAACAGAAGTGATCAAAAGCAGAGCCATCGAAGTTTTCTTCGATCTCTTACAACAGGAAAGCAAAAGTCCTCTGAAGATTACGCCAGAAACTGCATCCACCTCCTCCTTTCTCACGTCTGGCTTACAGATGTCCATTTCTCTAGTCAATATTGAAGAAGTACTATTAGAAACAGAGCAAGCCTGGTTAATTTGGCAAGAAAAAGGACTAGGACAGTGGTCACCTCATCTAGCCCCAATGATGAAACAGCAAGATAAACTACGAGAAGAGGTTTCCGGTATCGTCTTTCAAAATTTTCTCAAACTTCTTGATGGAAAAAGAACTCTCCTAGATTTATCTGCACGGATGAACAAGGATGTAAGGAGACTCACTTCCTCTCTAGTTCCCTATCTCAATCAAGGGTTACTAGAGTTGTTATCTATTGGGGATATTGCACCGCCTAATCTCAAAGTTGAAGATATTGGTGCTACTGATGCTAAACCCAAAGTTTCTAGTAAAAAACCCTTAATTGCTTGTATTGATGATAGCCCCCAAATTTGCAATATCATGGAGCAAATTATCACCAAAGCAGGATATAGGTTTGTGGGTATTCAACAAGCTCTCCAAGCTGTTCCCAGTTTAATTGCTGCCAATCCTGATTTAATCTTTCTCGATATTGGGATGCCCATTGTTAACGGTTACGAAATTTGCTCCCAGATTAGAAGAGTATCTAAACTCAAACATATTCCCGTAGTGATTTTGACAGGGAATGACGGAATTGTCGATCGCGTTAGAGCTAAGGTGGTAGGGGCTAATGACTTTGTGGCTAAACCTGTTGAAATCGAGAAAATTCATGAAGCGATCGCAGAAAATATGCCGTCTAAAGCCGAACTGAATCAGGTTCAAGGTCAAATGACTCCCAATCCCATTTAGTTTAAGTTCTAGTATATATTTCATCCCATGAAACTTTTACAGTTGTTACTGTTAGTTTCAAAAAGTTTTTGGGAACTCTTTAAATAGTTCAACTACGCATTTTGCCTTAGAGCAATTAAGTTATGAGTAAAGTATTGGTTGTTGATGACAGTTTAACAGATAGACGGATTATGACTACTTATCTTACAGAAGCTGGTCTAACTGTCTTAGATGTAGAAAGTGCCGAAGAAGCAATGGAAAAAATAGCTGACTATCAACCGCAACTGATAGTTCTAGATGTAGTGATGGGCGGAAAAAGCGGTTTTGAAATGTGTCGCAGTCTTAAAGCAGATCAAAATACCAAACCCATTCCAGTCATTTTATGTTCTTCTAAATCCACAGAAGCCGACAAAATGTGGGGAGATGTGGTGGGAGCAGATGCTTATATTACCAAGCCAGTTAATCGAGATGAATTACTAGTAAAAGTAGAACAACTCATTAAATAAAAGAATCACAATGGTTATGTTAAGCACATCTTCTTCTAATTCTTTATCTTTCAGCATTAATTCTAAACAAGATCGAGGCTCTACAAATCAGCAAGTTGGTAAATTTCTCCAATTTTATCTCGGAAGTAATGATGTAATTACCAGTTCTGCTAGTGGTAGAGACTTGGCTTTATTAGAAGCAGAAATTGTAACAGAAGTTGTTACTGTCTCTATTTCAGAAATTTTATCAGTGCCTCAAATGCCTTATTGTGTTCTTGGCATTTACAGTTGGCGTAGTGAAATGTTGTGGATCGTCGATTTAGAGAATCTTCTCGGTTATCCGCCTTCTTTTGATCCCAATAATAATACGGTGCTGGTGATGGTAATTCAGATAGAAGGACAATCTTTGGGATTAGTAATTCCGCAAATAGATAATATAGTGGAACAAAATATCGAACAATTCAAAGCTCCTTCTTCAGAGATTTTTTCTGAAGATATCCTACCTTTTCTTAATGGATATTTAACAGATAAAGATAACAATATAGTAATGCTAATAAATGCGCCAGAAGTTTTTCACTTCTTTTCTATTAATCCTAATTTTAGCACTTACAAATAGCAATGACTTTGAAGTATTTTAGATATTTCTTTGTATGAAATTGTAGATTAAACACTTCATTTCTTACTTTTGCTTATTATTTTTAAGATCAATTCAACCAGCTATACATCTGTTTTCTGAGTTGCTCAATCCTAAATGACTCTGTTCAATCTGTTTTTCCTAACAAAGCACTTTTCATTCTTAAAAGAGATGAATAAATTGAAAACTAGATACTGATATTTGGGAATAATATCACTAAATAGAGCAGACAACAAAAAGGTTTACTGAAAATATAGGATTTATATCAATCCAGCAAACCCCAGAAAATTCAAACCAATATTTTAAATCAAGGGTCATCAATCGTCACTAAAGAACTATGGAAATTGCAACTACTTCAAATAATAATAGTTTAGGACAAGTTCAAGAGAGTAATATATCTTCATCCAAAGATGATTTGATAAAAAAAATCAAAACTAATCTTTTCAAAGGGGAAAGAGAACGGGCAAATAAAATTGTCAAACAGATTCGCAAAGCCAAAAATTTTGATTTTTTTCTTGATAAAACTGTCTCGATATTACGTCAGAATATGAAGGCAGATCGAGTTCTAATTTATCATTTTGAAGATAAAAATGAAGGAAGAGTTTTGGCAGAATCAATTTCAGAAGGTTGGACTCCAACTCAAGATGAAATTATCCCTTGTAGTACCTTCGGTGGTCAGAACATCTTAGACTATCAATCTAGAGACTTTATCACGCTTCATAATACAGAAAATAGTCAGCTTAGTCCCTATCAAAAACAATTATTAGATAAATTTCAGATCAAAGCATCTCTAAATATACCTATAACTCTTAATTCTTTTTCTTTGGAAACAGACAATTATACTGCTAATAAAGTTTGGGGATTATTGGTAGTTCAACAATGTTCTCAACCTCGTTCTTGGGAAGAAGAAGAAATCAATTTAGTTGAACGTATTACCAGAGAGTTAACTATTGTTGTAGAAAAAAATGAACCTAGTTATCAGTTTGGTCAACAGCAAGATGTTTTGGGCAAAATTGATCGAGAAATGCAAGGATTAATGCAAGAATCTCTGAATCAGATCAGAGATTCTCTTAAAGCAGACCGAACTGTGGTTTATGCTTATAATCCTGACTGGAGTGGTCAAATTGTAGCAGAATCTGTGGGAAATAATTGGGATAAAGCCAATTCATCTTTTGATCTTGATTATTCCCTTAAAACAGATGAATATAAACCGTATTATGTAGTTAATGATATTTATACTAAAGGTTTTGCTCGCTGTTTTATTGAAACTTTAGAAGGCTTACAAATTAAAGCTTATATTGTCGTTCCTATTGAATATAACAATCAGCTTTTAGGGGTATTAGGAGTCTATCAAAATTCTAATGCTCGCAATTGGCAAAAGTCGGAAGTCAATCAAGCAATTAAACAAGCTGCTAAGATGGCTTTTCCTTTACAACAAACTTTATTTCTCCGTAATAGTCAATTCCAAACTAAACAAATGGAAAAGGCAATTCAACGAGAAAAAGGCTTAAGCAAAATGCTAGAGAGAATGCAAATTGCTAACAATGAACAAGCTATTTTTCAAGTAGCAACCCAAGAAGGAAGAAAATTACTTCAAGCAGATCGTTTAGCCATCTATCGTTTTAATGATGATTGGAGTGGCGAATTTATCGCCGAATCCGTGGCTTCTGGCTGGTCAAAACTAATTGATAGTATTCCTATTGTCAAAGACACTTTCCTTCAAGAAAATCAGGGGGGACGTTATAAATATGGCGAATGTTTAGCTGTAGATGATATATACATGATTGGTCATCAAGCTTGTCATATTGAGTTATTAGAGCAATTTGAAGCCAGAGCTTATGCCATCGCACCTATCTTTATTGGAGACATGGCTACAGATAAGAAACTCTGGGGACTAGTAGCAGTTTATCAAAATTCAGGTTCTCGCAAATGGAAAGAAGACGAAATTGATGTTCTCAGACAAATTGGTTTACAAGTAGGAATTGGGATGGCAAAGATTGATTCCCTCAGAAAAATTGAGAATCAGGTTAAGGAACAAGAAAAAATTGCTCAACAAGAACGAGCCGTTACTAAAATTGTACAAAAAATTCAGCAATCACAAAACATATTAGATATCTTTCGTACTGCGACTAATGAAGTTCGCCAATTGTTAGAATGCGATCGGGTTGTAGTCTATCAGTTCAAAAAAGATTGGAGTGGAGAGGTTCTCGCCGAATCTATGTCTTCTGGTTGGGTATCAGTAATGCAACTGCAACAAACCGATGAAGAACTCTACAGTACCGAGATGAATGCTTCTAGTACCTGTACTTTGAAATACTTAGAAGCCACTCCTGCCTTGGATAACGATACCTACTTTAAGGCTAATAAAGGGGGAGACTACACCAGAGGCAAAAAATTCCAGATCGTTAATGATATCTATAGTGCTGGCTTTTCTTCTTGTTATTTACAGTCTCTGGAAAAATATCAAGCCAAAGCTTATATCATCGTCCCAATTTTTCAAGAAAATAAACTCTGGGGTTTATTTGCTGTTTATCAAAACTCTGGAGCAAGGGAATGGCAATCCAACGAACTAAATCTGCTGCTTAAAATTGCCCCTCAATTGGGAATTGCCATCGAACAAGCCGAAACAACCGAACAACTTAAAAAAACAGTAGCAAGACAAAAAAGTCTGGCTCAGATGATTGATCGGATGCGAGACACTCCCATGTTGGAGAGTGCTTTAGAAATTGCTGCTCAACAAACTCGTAAATTATTAGCAGTCGAAAGAACTAGCATGTATCGTTTTAACTCTGACTGGAGTGGTGCAAATATTGTAGAGGCACCTATTGATCAAGATTTTAAATCTTCTCAAGCTGCTACTTTTCTGAGTACATTTACCAAAAACTCTTATCCTTATCTACAACAAAGTCAAGGAGGAATCTATAAAAATGGCGAATCTTGTATTGTTAGTGACGTGAACCAATCAGGACTGGAAGAACGCTTGATCGGAGTCTTGGAAAGATTAGATGTTAAAGCTTATGTCAGAATGCCGATTTTTGTGGAGCAGAAACTTTGGGGCATCATCAATATCTATCAATCTCAAGTTCGCGATTGGCGAGAAGATGACCTAGAATTTCTCCAACAAATAGTAGGACAAATTGGCATCGTCATCCAACAAAAGCAGTATTTGGCAGAGCTAGAAACTCAGGCAAAACAAGAACAAGCCGTCTCTAATATTGTGCAACGTATTGGTAGTTCTTTGAAACTCCAAGAAATTTTCCGCAGTGCAACCCAAGAAGTCCGTAAGCTCCTAGAAGTTGATCGTGCTGTAGTCTATCGCTTTAATCCTGATTGGACTGGAGAAGTGTTAGCAGAATCTGCGGGTGCGGAATGGGTATCGGTTATGGAAATTCAGGAAACTGATGAAACCTTATTTAGCACAGAAATGAATGCCAATGAGCAATGTACTCTCAAAAATCTGCAAGCAGGTTCAGCTCTAGATAAAGACACCTTTTTTATTAACACCCAAGGAGGAGACTATAGCAGGGGAAAACAATTCAATGTAGTTAATAATATCTATAATGCAGGATTTTCCTCTTGCTATCTACAGTCCTTAGAAAAATATCAAGCTAAAGCCTATATTATCGTTCCCATCTTCCAAGATACTAAACTGTGGGGTTTATTCGCCGTTTATCAAAACTCTGGAGCAAGAGAATGGCAAGTTAATGAACTAAATTTGTTGCTCAAGATTGCCCCTCAACTGGGAATTGCCATCGAACAAGCAGAGAAAACTCAACAATTAAAAGTTCAATCCGAAAACTTAACTCAAACCTTAACTAGGGAAAAAGCAGCTAAAGAAGAACTACAGAAACAAGCAGTAGATATGCTCCGCACCGTCAGACCTGCCTTTAGTGGTGATTTGACTGTAAGGGCTAAGGTGACAGAAAATGAAATTGGTACAATTGCTGGAGCGTATAATACTACCCTCGATTCTTTGAAGCAAATTGTCTTGCAAGTACAAGATGCGGTGGGACAGGTAGCTCAAACTACTCAAGTCAGTAGTGGAGTAGTCGAAAATCTTTCCTTCAAGTCGAAGAAGCAATTACAAGAATTACAAGAAGCTTTAGATAAGGTACAAGCTACTATTGCAGCTTCTAATACCACAACTCAAAAAGCTCAAAAAGTAGAAACTGCAATTGAACAGGCAGACCGCACTGTTAAAGAAGGCGATCGCGCTATGAACAAAACCGTAGATAGTATTGTGGGTATTCGTCAAACTGTGGCTGATGCAGGTAAACGGGTCAAGCGTCTTAGTGATTCTTCTCAAAAGATTTCTCGGGTGGTCAATCTCATTAGTTCTTTTGCTGCTCAAACCAACTTACTAGCTCTTAACGCTGCTCTAGAAGCAACTCGTGCGGGAGAATATGGGAAAGGGTTTGCTGTGGTAGCAGATGAAGTACGTAATTTATCCTTGCAATCCTCGGAAGCAACTACCGAAATTGAAAAGCTCGTAAGAGAGATTCAAGATGAAACTCAAGAAGTTGCTGCTGCTATGGAAGCAGGGGTACAACAAGTAACGGAGGGAACAAGTTTAGTCAATGATACCAGGGATAGTTTAAACGCGATCGTAGCTGCTACCGATGAAATCCGAACTTTAGTAAAAGATATTAGTACTGCTGCTGGTGAGCAAACTCAGCAAGCCGAATCTGTAACTAAGGTAATGGGACAAGTAGCGGAAATCGCCAATGAAACTTCTGACGAATCTCAGAAAATTTCAGCCTCATTCCAAGAACTAGAAAAGCTGGCAAACAACCTACAATCTAGTGTGGCTCAGTTCAAAGTCAAGTAAATTCTGACCTATCAATCCTGAATTCTGAAACAGACTAACTCTGTTTTAGAGTTCAGATTTTTTATTATTAATAGTTCTCTAAAAAATAATCTAACCACTACAAAAAATGATTACCGATCCTGATATTCGTGACCAAGCCTATCAGTATTTTCTCGAAGAAGCACCAGATTTGCTCAGAATTATTGAAGAGGAAATTTTCGCTATCAACGAAGGCGAGGTAGAACTAAAAGACCGAGCTTTAAGAGTAAATGAACTGATGCGTGCTGCTCATACCCTTAAAGGAGGGGCTGCTAATGTGGGACTAGAGACGATTAAAACCGTAGCCCATTCTATGGAAGATGTTTTTAAGGCACTCTATAATCCTGAGTTAGAGCTTGATGCAGAAACTAAAAGACTTATTTATGAAAGTTATGAATGTCTCAGGGAGCCTCTAACGGCGGAATTTAGTAAAGTTCCTATCGATAGAGATGCAATTTTAGACCGCGCTGCGACAGTTTTTGCTCAATTACAAGAAATATTTGGTGACTATCTTACCGATCAAGATGCTTTTCCCACATCCGAAGAATTAGGCTTGGACGTTGTCGAATCCTTCTTTGATGCGGTTATTCCCGAGAGACTCCAGGAACTCCATACGGCGGTAGCAGGAGCAGATGAGGAGCAGATCGAAGAACTGTTGCGTTCTCAAGCTGAAATTTTTATTGGGTTAGCTGAATCACTAGGATTGCCTGGATTTGGTGAAATTGCTGAGACTATTATTGCTGCATTAGATAATAAGAGCAATCAAGCTATTGAAGTCGCCAAAGTTGCCATTAATAATATTGAACAGGCACAAAAACAAGTTTTAGAAGGCGATCGCGAAAGAGGTGGAGAACCATCTTCTGCTCTATTACAATTAGCTAACGGTGTATCTTCATCAGAATTGATGGAAGATTTCTCAAATCAGATAGAATTGGAATCTCAAGAAGATCCCAGCAACGATTTTGGGATGATAATAGAGCCGTCCCAAGAGCAAGATATTTCAGAATTAACAACATCTCTAGAAAATCAGTTTCCTCCTGAAGCAACTGAAATAGAGGCTATGGAATTGCTGATGGAAATCGAACAAGAAAGCCTCGATGCAAATCCAGAAGCAAACCCGCCATCTCTTACTAATCAGGAAGAAGAAGATGATGCTGACGATATATTTGCCCTATCTCCAGAAGATTTGAAATTGCTAGAAGATTCTGCTGCTTCTGACCCAATTAAAGAGGACGAGCCAGAACTGCTAGAGCCTTCATTTAGCTTGATTCAAGAAGATATCGAAAACAGTATGGCATCAGTAATTTTGCCACAACCGCCAGAAGGTTTGAATCAAGATAATTCTTCCCCCGAATTAATCGGCGAAATTTGGGGTGATGAAGTTGATTCTTCTAATATATCAAATGAAAACGATAATGCAGTTAAGCCCGAAATAGCTTCTACATCCTCCCCACAAAACAGCGAGCAATTAGTAGCACTTTCTTCTGTAGAAAACTCAATCACAACCACTAGTAAACCAGTTATAGAAAATACTAAAGTTACGACTGCTAGTCAATCTAAATTTAATACTGCCGAAAAACCCCAGAAAAAACATAAAAAATCGATCAGTCAAACTGTCCGAGTCAATTTAGAATCTCTAGAAAAACTAAATGACTTAGTAGGGGAAATTTTAATTAACCAAAACCAAAATATTCTTAAAGATGAAAAAATTTATGATTTGGTTCAAAATTTACTTACTAAGATTAGCTATAACGAACAAATTGTTAACAATTTAATTAATATTGTTGATGAAATTTATATAACCCCAGAGCAACAAAAACTAAGACAATCACTACCTAACAAATTACAGGCATTAGTTACAGTCAATCAAGACAAATATGTTGGAGATCATTCAACAATTACCCAGGTAAAAACTGCTATTGATACTGAGAATGACAATAGTATTGAACAATTACTGGCATTAGCTCTCAACAGTAATACTGAGTTATCAGAAATAGCAGAACAAATTAAAAATTATAATAAACAAGCTCAGAGAAGCACTAAAAAACAGCAAAGAATGCTGTTAAATATGAGAGATGAATTGATTGATACGAGAATGTCTCCTATAGGCAGAGTTTTCAATCGTTTTCCTCGAATGCTACAACAATTATCTACTACCTATAATAAAAAAGTTGACTTCAAAATTACTGGTGGTCATATTTTAGTTGATAAAACAGTAGAAGAAAAACTTTATGACCCTCTATTACATTTGATTCGTAACGGGTTCGATCATGGATTAGAAACCCCTGAAGTTCGACTGCAAAATGACAAGCCAGAAATAGGAAATCTTGAACTCAGAGCTTATTATCAAGGTGGTAAAACTATCATTGAAATCAGAGATGATGGAAAAGGACTTAATTTTGAAAAAATTAAAAATAGTGCTATCTCTAAAAAGCTAATTACAGCAGCAGATGCTGAACGTCTGCCACAATCTAAACTCCTAGAATTAATTTTTGAACCAGGATTTTCTACTGCCGATAAAGTTAGCTCTTTATCAGGAAGAGGTGTGGGATTAGATGTAGTTCGTTCTCAAATTGAAGCAATGGATGGTAGTATTACTATTGACTCTGTACCCAATAAAGGAACAGTTTTTTCTCTACAAATTCCTTTAACTTTGACCATTGCTAAGCTGATGCTTACCAAAGCGGATGGTCTTACTTATGCCTTACTTACCGATGCGATCGAGAAAATAGTTGTACCAATTTCTAATCAAATTCGAGTTTTTGAAGGACATAAAGTACTACATTGGGAAGCAAACTCAGAAGTTCAAACTATTCCTGTCAGAAAATTAGCTGATTTAATCGAATATCCTCGTACTATTCTGGGCAGAACTAGAAATATAAATGAATCAGATAGTTACAATAATAATCCTATCTTACTATTACGCCGTCAAGGAGGCTTAGTAGGATTAGAAGTGGAGAAAGTTTTAGGAGAACAAGAGTTAGTAATTAGACCTTTAGGTAGTGCGATCGCGCCACCTAAATATATATATGGTTGTAGCTTTCTTAAAGATAGTAGTCTTACCCTAGTTATTGATGGCAATGTGCTATTACAGCACAGTCAAAATGGTCCTTCTGCTATTACTCAAAATGCTTATTTAGCTGATTCCAGTCCTAAACAATTAACTGGTAATACCGATAATCAGCTACTTTTAGATAGCTCTAATCTAGCTAAAACTTTATTAGTAGTAGATGATTCTTCGAGTCTTAGAAAGAGTATTGCTATGTCTCTAGAAAAAGTTAGTGACACCGTAATTCAAGCAGAAAATGGCTTAAATGCCTTAGAAAAACTGCAAAAGTCTGGAGAAGTTAATCTTGTCGTTTGTGATTTAGAAATGCCTATGATGAATGGCTTTCAGTTTTTGAAAGCATTACGTCAAAATGAAAATCTTAAAAATACTCCTGTAATTATTCTGACCTCAAGAGATAGTGATAAGCATCGTAAATTAGCCCTACAATTGGGTGCAGCAGCTTATTTAATTAAACCTTGTGATGAACAAGAACTATTTGACACAATTAGCCGAATCATTACTCAAAAATCTTTTTAATTTACCTTTTATAGCCAGGACGGCACTGGTCAATTAAGATGTGTTAAGAGATAATAGAGTTGATGAAACCCTGATAATATGCGATCAGCGAAGCTGGCACTGCGTGATCGCTATAACCTTGAACTGTCCCAATTGCAAAGCGCCAAAAAACGATCAAACATGGTGTAGATACCTTAAAAAATGGCACTAAAATTCAAAAATATAAGTGCAAAGATTGTGGAAAAAGATTTAATCAAAGTACTGGAACACCCATGTATAGACTACGCCATTCCAAAGAAATAGTAGCCTTAGCCTTGAAATTGAGAACTGAGCGCAATGGATTAAGAGCAACTGCAAGAATTTTA
>JAAUYH010012972.1_pt1 | contig 12366 bp, 4 predicted proteins | sample 7278061 | NCBI WGS metagenome assembly JAAUYH01 (sample SAMN14350203, study PRJNA611818) | marine sediment metagenome | isolation source: surface marine sediment (0.6m) | place: French Polynesia: Moorea | collected 2018-08
CGACCAGCAACGGCAGGAGAGTCCGCGCCGTTACGGACAACCAGATGGGATCGAGCCACAAGGGCTGGTACCTGGATCTCGAGTGGGAAGCTGTGTACGGTGGCCCCGGCCCGGCGGGCGAACGGGTCGTATCGCGCGCCCTGGTTCGCAACGATCGAGTGATTTTCGCGACGTTGATACCCAGCGAGGATCCCTGCGCGTTTGGCGGCGATAGCTGGCTCATGGAGCTCAATACCTTCACCGGAGGCAGGCTCGACTATGCGCTGTTCGATCTGAACAACGACGGGCAGTTCGACGATGGCGACTGGATCGATGTAACCCTTCCGGACGGCACCACGACGCGCGTACCGCCTTCCGCTATCGCCCCGGACGTCAACATCATCAAGACGCCGGCGGTTATCACCGGAATCGGCCCGAACGACGACGAAGTGAAAGTCGTCAGTGGATCGGGCGGTCAGTTGATGCAAATCATGGAGCGTGGCTCCACGGCAATCGGTCGCCTCTCATGGCGCCAGATGAGGTAAGCGGCATGTTGGACAAGCACAGATCAATGCAGTGGGCCGGGCGTTCGAAGATGCGTGGTATCACGCTGCTCGAGCTGATGATCGTGGTCGTCATCATCAGCATCCTTGCGGCTGTCGCATACCCCTCGTACAAGTCGCAGGTTCACAAAACGCGACGCGCCGACGGCAAGTCACAGCTGATGCTGACAGCACAGGCGCTCGAGCGGTGCTATACGCGATCGGCCACCTACGTCGGCTGTGCAACGGTCAGCTTTCCGGTCACGTCGCAGGAGGGTTACTACTCCGTAACGGCGGTCGGCGGCGTAACCGCGTCGACGTACACGCTGGCGGCAGCGCCGGTCGGCGATCAAACGCACGACACGAAGTGTGGCACGCTCTCGCTCACGAGCGCGGGTGTGCAGGGAGCGTCGGGCACCCTTCCCGCGGCATCTTGCTGGTGATCTGAGCCAGCCGGACAGGGAACGGCCCTCCGAAGACAGGGGCCAAGGGTAGCGACTGCATCCTCTAAACCGGGGCCATGCAGCCCAACAGGTATTCCGCACCGCGTAAAAAACACGGTCAGAAACGTCGCGGATGTCTTTGAACGAGCTACAATTCATCAAAAGAGAAAAGGTTTGCGCCCACGGCGCAGCCGTACAACAAGATGATGCTCGAAAACGATATCTTCATCAGCTATGCGCATCTCGACAACGAGCCCCTGGTCAGGGATGCAGAAGGCTGGGTCTCACAGTTTCATCGTGCCCTCGAGGTACGTGTCGATCAGCTATTGGGCAAGAAATCGACGGTCTGGCGCGATCCGAAACTGCACGGCAACGACTATTACGCGGACACGATCGTAGAGCAGCTTCCGGCCGCCGCGGTCCTGGTCTCGGTTTTTACACCGAGATACGTGAGATCGGATTCCTGCACGGGCGAGCTGTTTCATTTCTGCGGATCGTTGGAAAAGTCGGGCGGCTTACGCGTCCATGACAAGACGCGGGTATTCAAGGTACTCAAGACGCCGGTACCGATTGAGGACCATCCGGAGCCCGTCCGCGATTGTCTCGGTTACGAATTCTTTCAGATCGATCCCGTTAACGGCAGAGTGCGCGAGCTCAATCAGGTCTTCGGGCGCGACATTGAACGGGAATTCTGGATTCGGCTCGATGACCTGGCCCAGGATCTGTGTCAGCTGTTGAACTGGCTCGAGCAGGAATCGCCGAACGGCGTTGCTGCAAAAGCCGTTGGGAGCGATAAGACAGTCTATCTTGCCGCTTGTAGCGCCGATGTCAGAAACCAGCATGACGCGGTAAAACGGGACCTTCTTGCGCATGGGCATCGAGTCGTGCCGGATCGGCCGTTGCCGCTCAACGCCGAGGAGCTTCTTCCGTTGCTGCGCGACTACCTGGACGAGAGCTGCTTGTCGGTCCACATCGTTGGCAAGAGCTATGGCATCGTTCCTGAGGGCACGGATCGATCGATCGTTGAACTGCAGAACGACATCGCGGTGGAACGCGAAGAAGCGGGCGAATTTTCTCGAACGATCTGGATACCCCCGGGGCTCGAGGTCGAGGATGATCGGCAGCGAGTCTTTATCGAAAAACTGCGATCCGATCCAAAACTCTTCGATGGTGCCGATCTTCTCGAAACACCCCTTGAGGACCTCTACTCGCAGATTCACCAAACGCTGTCACCGCAGGAGCCGTCGACGAGCCCGGGAGATAAGCCAACCCGACATGAGGTTCGGTTTCGCAGCGTCTACCTTATGTGCGACACGCGAGATCGGGCGAACGTGGAACCGGTCGCGGACTACCTGTTTGATCAGGGCTGCGAGGTCGTGCTTCCGGCGTTCAACGGCAACGAGGCGGAAGTGAGAGCGGATCACGAGGAAAACCTGCGCGGCGCTGACGGACTCCTGATCTACTACGGCGCCCCAAACGAGCTGTGGCTGCGCACGAAATTGCGGGAGCGCCGCAAAAGCGCGGGCCTTGGGCGCACGAAGGAATTGAAGGCGACGGCAATTCTCGTTGCGCCGCCAAACAGTAATGAAAACAACTGGTTCCGCACCCACGAAGCGCGCGTCATTCGCCAGTCGAACGGCTTCTCTCCCGACATCCTGGAACCGTTCCTCGCCGATCTGCGCAACTGACCGGCGGGCCAGCGCAGATGACCGACCCAGAGCAGACGTCTAATCCTTTTCCCGGACTGCGGCCGTTCGGCGCGGACGATGAGCATCTTTTCTTTGGCCGCGAGGAAGTCGTGGACAGCTTGCTGGCCCGCCTGCGCCAGACACGCTTCCTTTCTGTAATCGGCAGTTCCGGCTCCGGTAAGTCGTCACTGGTTCGAGCAGGTCTCATTCCATCCCTTCACGGCGGGTACATGATCTCGGCGGGGTCGAGCTGGCGCGTTGCGGTAATGAGACCGGGGGCCGATCCAATAGGCAATCTCGCCGCAGCGCTCAATCGCACGGAGGTACTCGGCAAGGCCACCGAAGAGCAGGGCGCATCGCCTGTGCTGACCGAGGTGACACTGCGCCGCAGCAAGCTGGGTCTGCTCGAATGCCTTCGTCTGGCGCGACTGCCTGCGGAAGACAACCTGCTGATCGTCGTCGACCAGTTCGAGGAGCTGTTTCGTTTCAGGCAAAGGAGCGAGTCGGAGGATGCGCGCGATGAAGCCGTGGCCTTCGTCAAGCGCTTGTTGAGCGTCACGACCCAGTGTGAGTTGCCCGTCTACGTCGTTCTGACCATGCGATCCGATTTTATCGGCGATTGCATTGAATACCCGGGCCTTGCGGAAGCTATCAACGAAGGTCAGTTCCTCGTTCCGCGAATGACCAGAGACCAGCTGCGCAGCGCGATCAGGGGTCCCGTCCTGGTCGCCGGCGGAGAGATCGCGCCGCGCCTTCTCGCCCGACTATTGAACGATGTCGGTGACGATCCGGATCGACTGCCTGTATTGCAGCACGCGTTGATGCGGACCTGGGGCTACTGGCAGGAGCACAGTGCTGGCGATGATCCGATCGATGTGCGCCACTACGAAGCCATCGGAACGATCGACCATGCGCTGTCGACGCATGCCGAAGAAGCGTACGACGAGCTCACGTCGGATCGTGCTCGGGAGACCATCGTCAAGGTACTCAAGACGATTACCGATACGACGTCCGACGATCGCGGGATTCGCAGACCGACATCCGTCGAACAACTGTGTCGGATTGCCGAAACAGATGTCGCAGGGATTGCCGCTGCTGTCGATCCGTTTCGGCAGGCGGATCGCTCGTTCTTGATGCCACCCGTTGGTACTCGACTTGAACCGGACACGGTCATCGACATATCGCACGAGAGTCTTATGCGCGTGTGGGACCGGCTGGACGCTTTGACCCATGACGAAGCAAGATCCGCGCGCAGTTACCTGCGCCTGGCGAAGGCAGCCGTTCGATACGATGAGGGAACCACGGGGCTCTGGCGTGACCCGGAGCTCGCGCTGGCGCTTGAATGGCGCGACCAGGCGAAGCCTACGAGGGCCTGGGCGGAGCAACATCACCCTGCGTTCGGGCAGGCAATGGACTTTCTGGATGCGAGCGAGGCGGAACGCAATCGGCAGCTTCTGGCGAAGCGCAGGGCCCGTCGGAAAATGCTGCAGACCGCCTGGGGTGTGTCGGTCATTTTGCTCGTTTTCGCGATTTACGCGATGGTGCAGCAGCAGCGAGCGGAAGATGAACAGCAGCGTGCTGAACAAAACTACCAGCTCGCCGTGCGGGCAGTCGACGAGATGTTGACGGAGGTTGCAGGCGACGAGTCATCCGACAACTTGCGCCTGTCGGACATACCGCAAACGGAGGAGCTGCGACAAGAACTGCTGGAAAAGGCGCGCATGTTTTTCGAAGCGCTGCGCGAAGACCCGTCGGCCGATCCAAACCTTCGTCTGGAGGCCGCTCTGGCACAGGTGCAATTGGGACGGATTTACGATCTGCGTGGCCAACGAGACATGGCCATGGACGCACACGCAGAGTCGATCAGGCAACTGGGCAAGCTTCACAACGATTATCCGGAGGAAGCGCTGTTTCAGCACCGGCTCGGTGAAGCGTACAACTGGCTCGGCGAGCACTTCCGGCCTTACGATAGCCGCCGCGCAGAAGTCGCGTACACGGATGCCGCCGCTTTGCAAACAGACCTCGTCGACCAGCATCCGGATGTCCTGAACTACCGATACGAGCTGGGTCGCACGAACAACAATCTGGGCATTCTGCTCAGCCAGCAAAGCGATCGTGTCAGCGAGGCAGAAGACAGCTTCAATACTGCGATTGGCCTGTTCGGTGAATTGAGGCAGAAGCGCGACGATCCGTCCGATGCTCTGCGTCTCGCGCGGACCAGGAACAACCTGGCGATCCTGTTCCGGGAGAATGGTCGGCCCGTCGAGGCGGAAACCGCCTATGTTGAGGCCATCCTCCAGATGGAGGAGTTGCTCTCGGCGGCACCACAAAAACGAGAGTACCGGGAAGGTCTCGCGCGGATGCTGAACAACCTCGGGAACCTGCAGCTAACCCGGTCGAAACCGGCTGCGGCACTGCAGTCGAATTCCCGCGCGCAATTATTGTTCGAGGATCTGGCAACGCCCGTTCAGGGTTTACGCAGCGAGATCGCCAATACCTTGAATACGCGTGGTCAGATCCTGGTGTCGCTCGGGCGCACGGATGAGGCCGAGCAGTCCTATCGGGCTGCTTTGAATCAGTTTGAGCAGCTGGAACAGCAATCAGCCGAAACCGGCGGCGATCCTGCGCTGCAACAGCGCTACGGTAATGCACTCGCCAACCTTGCTATACTCAGCGCAAAACAAGGTCGCTTTGAAGACGCCGTGGCCCAAGTGTCGCGCGCAATCGGCAACTACAAGAACGCCGTGAACTCCCCTGCACCGAGCGCCGATTTTGAGCGCAGTCTGTCCAACGCGTATTGGCTACTCGCCGATACGCAGCTCAAATCCGGCAACTATCGTGAGGGAATTATCGCGACAGAATCGCTAATAGAAATAACAAAGGACGCAAACGCCGTGTATCGCGCCGCGGTGCTTTATATGCGCGCTACCGATCTGATGCTGACCAATCGCAGCCTGGACGATCGAGAGCGCACGGCGAATCACGCTGCCTACGAAGGCCGCGCGATTGCGCTGTTGCGGCAAGCGTTGAACGACGGGTACCCGTTCGATCAGTTTCAAAGAGATGCGAGTGATGACTTCGAGCACTTGTATCACCAGGAGGACTTTCAAGGACTATTGAGAAGGCCATGAAAACGCCGGAATAAGGACGTCGACAACAAGAAGTAACGATCTCTGCGGAGAGAAACGCTTTCGGTGGGAGAGTAAAAATGCATTACTTTTCAACGAGGATCATACAGGCGTTCGCCTGTGTCCTGTTCATCGGGTGCCTGGTCAGCAATGTCCCGGCGTTCGGCCAGCAACGTTCGGTAGACGAGAGTCGCTCGGAACAAACGGATTCCGAGAAAAAGGAGCGCGACACTCGAGAAACGCGTGAGACCGACGAGATGCCGGTATTCGTCTCGGATAGCAACACCGGCTATATCGATAACGCAACCATTGGCACGCGATTCCGGGTTCGTGCCGACGCCGGCCTCGGCGTGGACGCGCCCGACCGTGCGGAGTTCTTTTACGGAGCGTGCGGGTGCGCGAGGGATGTGCCGAACCCACCGGACAACGTACCCAATGCAAACGGCGACGTCCTGAACCCCAATGCGCCGGGGCCGTCGGGCACCATCATCCCGGGCGCTATCCTGACGTCGCCGCTGATTGAGACCGAGCTCGACTACACTGAGATCCGTTTCGATTTCGAGTACGCATTAAACGAAACGTTTTCGTTGTTTGCGGAAGTTCCGTGGCGCTCGGTCGATGGCAAGGTCCTGGGTAGTGAAAGCGGTATAGGCGACGTGCGCGCCGGCTTCAAATGGGGTTGGATCAGGAACCCCCAGCACCATCTGACGTTTCAATTGCGCGGCTATTTCCCGACGGGCGACGCGAAGAAAGGCCTGGGCACCGACCATGAGAGTATCGAGCCCGGTTTGCTGTACTTCGGCCAACTGAACGAACGCTGGACAATGGCAGCCGAACTGCGCTACTGGATCCCGATTGACGGCACCTCGGGTCGTGGCACCTCGTTCACCGAAGACTACGCCGGCGACGTACTACGCTACGGACTCGGCTTCGGCTACGACTATCACCTCGATTCCGGAACGGTGGTTACACCCGTCGTCGAGCTCGTCGGTTGGTCGGTGCTCGGAGGCCTCATGTTGAGTTCGGCCGACGGCACTCCGTTCGGCACGACGCTCCCCGGGTTTGGCTATCGTGAAGTGGACGGGGACAACATCACCAATCTCAAGTTTGGCCTGCGCTTCGGTTTCAGTCCGAAAAACTCGCTGTACGTCGGATACGGGACGGCGCTGACGAGCGACGTGTGGTACGACGATGTTGTGCGCATCGAGTTTCGATCGGATTGGGGACAATAAACGCGAGTCATCTCCAAGGAAACGTTCTTGTTTTCCCGATGATGTCGATAGCAGCGCCGGTCGGCGATCGGGCGCACGAACGATATTCTGTTAAATCGCAGCGAGAGACAGAAGAGCCTACTCTTTTCCGCGCCGCCATCTGAGCCGGGATTCGTCGAAAATCCGCCTATATCGATGTAGGCCATAAACGGCGAATAAGAACAACGAACCTTGGAGTTCAGATGACTCGGGCGACCCTTGGCGCAGCACTCTGCGCATCATTGCTGTTGATACCCGGACCGGCGAGCCACTTGCAGGCTTACGAGGCCGACCTCTCGGTTACGGATTACCATTACGTCGGCGGTACGCGCGTTGGGCGGATGTACTTCGACTATACCTATCGGATCACGGTATCAAACGGCGGCGAGGCACTGACCAACGTCGTTGCGCACGCGGCATCGACGGCCAGTTACATTCAGATCATCGACGCTGAGGTCGTGGTCGGCGACGTCGGCGCCAGCAGTGCGGTCGAGAGCCAGGATACTTTCACATTCCGCCTGAACAGGCGCTATCGCTTCGATCCTGCGAGTATCGTTTGGACGTTCACGGCAGATCCGGCCGGTCCCGACAACACGCCGCCCGTCGCAAACGCTGGCGACGATCAGACCGTCGAGTCCGGCGCCACGGTCGCACTCGACGGAACGGGCTCGACCGACGCCGACGGTGACACGATCACGTACGCCTGGCGCCTCGCGACACTGCCGACCGGCAGCTCGGCGGCTCTCGACGACGCCAATGCGCCTGTGCCGAGCTTCACGGCCGACATTCCGGGCGACTACGTCGTCGAACTCATCGTCAATGACGGTCAGGCCGACAGCGCACCTGACACAGTCGTCATCACGACGAACAACACTCCGCCCGTCGCCGACGCCGGCATCGACCAGACCGCACCTGTCGGCGACACCGTCGGCATTTCAGGTTTTTCGTCATTCGATGCGAACGGCGATCCGCTGACGTATCGCTGGGCGCTGATCGACAGACCGACCGACAGCAGCGCCTCGCTGACAGCAACGACCGGGATCGAGACCGGGTTCGTGATCGACAAGGCCGGCGAATACCGTGTCGAGTTAATCGTGAATGACGGTTATGAGGACAGCGCACCCGACGTCGTCACGATCATGACGTCCAATACTCGACCCGTTGCGGATGCGGGCGACGACCAGGACGTTGCGCAGGGCGACACCGTGACACTCGACGCCTCATTCTCGTTCGATGTCGACGACGATCCACTGACCTACTTCTGGGCGCTGATTTCCAAACCGGACGGAAGTACCGCGACGCTCATCGACCCGGTCTCGGCAGTGACGAGCTTCGTGGCCGACCTGTCCGGCAACTTCGTCGCACAGCTGATTGTCAACGATGGTTCGCTCGACAGTGACCCCGACACGGCGCTGATCCGTGTCGTCGCCGACAACGAAGCACCGACGGCTGTCGCCAGTGCCGACGCCGTGGCCGTCGAACCCGGTGACACGGTGCAGCTGGACGGCAGCGCGTCGTCCGACCCCGAGGACGACCCCTTGACGTACTCGTGGTCATTGTCCGTGCCGCCGGACAGTGCCGCGGTACTGACATCGTCGACCGACGCCGCGCCGAGTTTCGTGGCAGACGTCGAGGGCGAGTACGTGGCGACGCTCGTCGTCAATGATGGCGAGCTCGACAGTGCGCCCGCGTCGGTTGCCGTGTCGGCCAGCGTTGCGAACAGCCCGCCGGAACTCGTGGCGATCGGCAATCGCGTGATGTTCCTCGGCGACACACTCAACTTCCGGCTGTTCGGGATTGATCCCGACGCCGGCGATACGCTGACCTACTCGCTGCCCGCGGGTCCCGACGGTATCAGCGTCAATGCCGCGACCGGTGACGTCGCTTTCACGCCGGACGTGGCGCAACTCGGCGCGCACGCCGTCACCGCGCGTGTCTCTGACGCGGCAGGCCTGTTCGACACGCAGGACTTCCTGATTGACGTTCGCGAAGCGATTCCAGCCGCGCCGCAGAATAACCCGCCGACGCTGGCCCCGATCGACGATGCGACCGTCATCGTCGGGGCTCTGCTAAGCATCCAGACGAACGCGAACGATCCCGACGCCGGCGACACGCTGAGCTACGCGTTGCCGCTGGCGCCGGCCGGCATGACGATCGATGCCGACGGGCTGATTGCATTCACACCGTCGGCCGACCAGGTCGGTCGGCACGACGTGACCGTGCGGGTCGAGGACGGTCTCGGCGCCGTCGCGCTGCAGAGCGTCATCGTCGCGGTCACGGCGCCGAACCGGCCGCCTGTGGCAGTCGACGATCTGTACACGGCGCGCGTCGGAGAGACACTGTCGGTGGCCGCGCCCGGCGTGCTCGGCAACGACATCGATCCGGACGGCGACGCGCTGACGAGCGCGCTCGTCTCCGACGTCACCAAAGGCGTGCTGGATCTTCGAGCCGACGGCTCGTTCGACTACACGCCGACGCCCCCCGAGCCGGCCGTCGAGTTGGAGATTCAATGTGAGTCCAACCTGCTGACCGGCGACCGCACTGAAATGAACGGCACGGTGGCCGCGGGCGACGTCGACAACGACGGCGATGTCGAGCTCGTAGGCCAGTGGTTCTTCAGCCAGACCATTCGTTCCGAACCCTGGATCATGGACGCCGCGACCTGCGAGCCGGAGCTCACAGGCAGCCTCGACGTCGTCAACGCGGGCGGCGTGTCGGACGGTACGCACCCCGGCCTCCTCGACATCGACGGTGACGGCGACCTCGAGATCATCGCCGTGCGCAATCGCACGCCGGTCGAAAACGGCACCGGCGGGTTCTTCGACTTCATCCACCTGATCGCCTACCACCACGACGGCACGCTTGCCTGGCCGGGCAATGGCGGCAGCGAGTCCCTGACCTCGCTGCCGGTACCCGACGTGGCGTTCTCCCCCGGCGACTACCGGTACCGCGGGCCGACCTTCGCCGACCTCGACGCCGACGGCACGGTCGAGATCGTCATGACGTTCGTGGTGCCGATTCCGTTCGGCGTGAACGCCGGCATCGCGGCTTACGACAGTAGCGACGGCTCGATCCTCTGGGAGTACGTATCCGACTTCCGCCAGGGTGGCGACACGGACAACAAACCGCCTGTCATCGCGGATCTCGATCTCGACGGCACGATGGAAGTGATTTTCCACAACAGCGTGGTCGACCACACGGGTGCGCTCGAATTCGAGCTGCCATCGCGGCCGAGCGTCGGTACCACCACGGGCGGCCACCTGACCGTCGCCGTCGCCAACTTCGACGACGACGCCTATCCCGAGATCATTGCCCGCGATGCGTTTTCCCACTACCTGTTCGAACATGACGGTACGGTCAAGTGGGAACTCGATGAGCCGAACACCTCGCAGTCGCAGATCACGGTCGCCGACTTCGATGGCGACGGCGAGGTCGAATTCAGTTACCTGTCGAGCTTCAGCAATCTCACGGGCACGCTGCCCGGCCACTTGTCGGTCTGGGAGACTGACGGCACGCTGCTGTGGACGCACGAGCAACTGCCTGAGTACCAGGTTTCGTCGGTGGCACGCACGACGGGCCCAAACGCGACCGCGTTCGACGCCAACCAGGACGGCGCCGCCGACATCGTCATCAACCTGGATCGTGCCAACGAACCGGAGACCGCAGGCCTGTATATCTTCGACGGCCGCGACGGTACGGTGCTGGCGTTCGGCCAGACGGAGAATTTCTCGGCCTCCGAACAGGACTTTGTCACCGTTGCCGACGTCGATGGCGACGGCGAAGCGGAATTCATCACCTCGTACACCGGCGGCATTGAGGGTCGCACGATCGTCTGGGGCGGCACGGCGACGAATCCGCTGCCGCCGGCGCCGGCGAATCGAACGCAGTGGATCTACCAAAGCACGCACGTCGATGCGTCCGGGAACATCCTCACGAATCCGACGCCGCACTGGCTGCAGCCGGGCCAGAACGGCTTCCTCCTCGTGCCGGTGCGCCTGGACGGCGCCCCGCCCGAGTTCGATACGTTCAGCTATGCGGCGAATGACGGTGAATTCGACTCGAACACGGCGAGCGTCACGCTCGAGATCATCCAGCCCGGCAACAACGAGCCCGTCTTCCTGTCCGACCCGGATACGCTGACGACGGTTGGTTTCCCGTACGCGTACCGGCCGCTCGCGTTCGATGCTGACTTTGGCGACGTTCTGGCGTTCAGCCTCGTCAACGGCCCGGGCGGCATGACGATCGACCCGGATACCGGGCTCGTGACGTGGACGCCCGACGCGCTCGGCAGCTACGCGGTCACGCTGGCCGTCTCCGACGGCACGTCCTCGTCGGGCCAAAGCTACATGCTCGAGGTCGGCGAAACCGTGCTCGTCCCCGATGTCGTCGGCGATACCGAAGCTGACGCCGAAACGAGCCTCAATGCCGGGAACCTCGTCAAGGGTTCGGTCCGCCCGACGTCGCATCCGACAATCCCGGCCGGCTCGGTCGTCGCGCAAACGCCGATCGCGGGCTCGGTTGCCGAATTCGGCGGCGCCGTCGACCTGCTGATCTCGACCGGCCCGGCGCCCGAGGACATCGACAATGACGGCGACGGCTTCAGCGAGAACCAGGGCGACTGTAACGACGGCGATGCCGACATCGCGCCCGGCGCCGAAGATGCCGCCGGCGATGGCGTAGACCAGGACTGCGACGGTATCGACGGCAACCTCGTGCTGTCCGGGATTCTCGTGTCGCCGGCGAATTCGACGGTGCTGACCGGACAGTCGGTCTCGCTGACGGCCACAGGAATCTTCGACGACGGCACGAGCCAGAACCTGACGGGCGTGGTTGCGTGGAGCAACGGCCCATCGTTCAGCTCGGCGACGGCAGGGACGTTCACCGCCACGGCGACGCGCGACGGCATCGACGGTACGGCGACGATCACGGTCGTCGAGCGCGTCAGCGACGATGCCGTGCCGCCCGTTGTCGCGATTACGGCGCCGAGTCGCAACAGTACGGTGACTGAACCCGTCGACGTCACGGGCACGGCCTCCGATGCGAACTTCCTCAAGTTCGAGCTCGCCTACGCGCCTGCGGGCGAGACGAATTTCTCGACCATGGTGACGAGTACGACGCCGGTCGCCGACGGCGTACTCGGCCGGTTCGACCCGACGCTTCTGATCAACGACCTGTACACGATACGGCTGACCGTATTCGACACAGGTGGCAATCAGACGGTCGCCGAGACAACGGTGCAGGTTGACGGGCAATACAAGGTCGGGGCCTTCAGCCTGGTCTATAGCGATCTCAGCATTGTCCTGGCTGGTTTGCCGCTCGCTGTCACTAGAACCTAC
>JAAUYH010121846.1_pt1 | contig 12366 bp, 9 predicted proteins | sample 7278061 | NCBI WGS metagenome assembly JAAUYH01 (sample SAMN14350203, study PRJNA611818) | marine sediment metagenome | isolation source: surface marine sediment (0.6m) | place: French Polynesia: Moorea | collected 2018-08
ATGAATTAGAACTATGGCAATTAAACCAACACCAGCAAAAATATGAATGCTGCGCCATAGGTGCATCGAACCAGGTACGGTAAGTTTGATCTTCCAGCCTCTTCCCCGCTTACGAGCGACTAAGATCATTTCTAAGATAACAAATGCTAAAGCTATATAGCCCGTAATTTGTTTGTAGAGATTGGCTTGAAGGAAGTACAGAACATCAAAAGCCTTTTCTCTCAAAATGGGAATATAAATCGGACTCACCGCAAAAGGTGCGAGAATTGCTGCGGAAATTAAGGTAAGAACGATTAAAGTGGAAAATTTGGGTTTCATTTACCATTGAGCATTGATCATTTAGAGAAGCGGTGGGCTACGACTAATTAAAATGCAACTGCTTTCATTGCTTGGATTTGTCTAACCCACCCTAGTAGTCTGCCAATTTTGTTTTGATGGATGCTAGAAAAGTTCGGAGTTCGGAGTTCGTAGAGACGTAGCATGCTACGTCTGTACAGGAGTTCAGAGTTAGAAAATCTAGTAAAGCGTCAAGAATAATTTAAGGAATAGCTGGATTAAATTTGCTCCCTTGTCTCCTTGTCTCCCTTGTCTCATCCCAACCCTTCAATTCAAACTTGGTAGAGTACTAGTGGCGTGGCAAGCTTAAAATAGTGCAATAAATCGAAGGTAAAAAGATCAACCATCTGTGTTTATCTGTGTTTATCTGTGGACTTTTTTTTAATGCATCAATTACAACTTGTCACGTCACTAGATTAATAATTGATTAACTTTCTTCAATCGGCAGGTTGATAATGATCCCGCCCATTACATCGTCCATCTTGAATTTTTTATCGGGATAGCGTTCTAAGTGAACTGGGTGGGTGTTGTGACAAGTTACGCAAGCTTGTGCTACTGCTTTATCGGGATAGAGGGCGGAGAAGTACTTTTGACCGCCGATTTCTTGATATTCCTTGTAAGGTTCCCCTGTTTTGTTAACCTCTTCCATTGCCCTTTTCTCGAATTCAGATTTAGGTGCGTGGCTATCGTTAATATTCCAGGTAGAGATCAAATTATAAGTAAAACCAATTCCTTTTTCGTCGGCGGTTTCGGCGGCAACTTCCGAACCCAGGCGGAACATTTGCGCGGGTAAGGGTACACCATTAGTTTGTTCCCAACCTTCAGTAGCCTCTGCGGGAACTACACCATCAGCTTTTTCTTTGCCTTCAAGTTTTGTGAGTCTATTAACTACGTGTTTAGTATAAGCAGTTCTATCTGCAAGCAAGACCGTATGTACGTAGTCCACTGCTACTTCAGGAGAAATACCTGCGGCATCCTGAGTCGAACCGCCACCACTACAGGCGATCGCAGTAAAAGCGATGGTTACGGCTAGGGCAATTAAGCCGATAGTTTTAGTTTTTATACTTTGAATCAAGTTTTTCATTGTTAGGATAGTTTTGGATATTTGTGGTTGAGTATTGTGGAATTATATTAATTCTCTTAATTCTCTTTGCTCGACCTTTTCTTCTCTAAATCACGTACTAGTTTAAAAGTAGGCAATTTACGATTAGGCGGGCGGGCAAAGTTGGCTTCGACTAACTCGTCATCGAATATACTGTTATAAGCGTGTTCTACGCCGTGACAATTCATACAGACTTCCTTAACCATGCGATCGCGTGGCTTGAGTGTATAGGTGTTATTATGATTGACTAATATACTGTCGCCAGATTTTTCTCTGGGTAAATGACAGGTAGCACAAGTAACGGAGTTTTTGTCTGGGCGGGGTAAAGTCCCAATTTTGCGAAATATCTGAGCGTGGGGAGAGTTTTTGTAATTTAAGGAATGATTGTCGCTATGACAAGTCAGACAGGAATCTACCGAGGCTTTATAGGTATCTACTGTATGGACATTATGACAAGTATTGCAGTTCATTTGCATGTCTGCCACCCCATCCTTCATGGGTAAATGAGCCATTGCAGGAGTCAGAGGTGATAAACCCTCTAAAGTGCGAATGCCGTGTTTGCCCCACAAAAAAGTATCGACACTGTTTTCGTGACAGCTTCTACAACTTTCTTGACTTGGCTTGGCTACAAAAGCCTTTGTTTCTTCATTTTGATGACAGCTAGAACAATTAACATCCGCCAAAGCGTGGGCACTAGTTTGCCATTGCTGATCGATCTTCTGTAACTGAGCCTTACTTACGCCATCCGCTAGTGCTATACCAGGAAAAACCCAAGACAAGACACAAAACAAACAGAAGAAGAGAACAGTCAATCTATACTTGTTGCTTCTCATCCCTTCCCTCCCAAAAACTCTTTACTCAAATCTGCTTTGGGTGCCGTATCTAACTTAGCCTCCACAAGGCGATCAGGTAGGGTGGGTTTGGGTAGCATCCAGGGTTGATCGAGATTTTGGCGTAAAAAGCCAGTAGAAATCGAACGATGGTCATGAAAATTATGACAGCCAGCAGTCCAACAACCGTCAGCCTCAAAGCTATCATGACTGGCTAATTCCCCTTCAATTACCCCCTGATGACAAGCCATACATAAATCTGGTGGCAAATTCACTCCCCTGCCGAACATATGTTCGTGTTCTCGGTGACAGGCAGTACAGGTTAAAACATCAATGTTTTCCCGCAATTCTGCCCAACGAGGATCGCGAAACTTTTTTGCACCATGCATGTCTTTTGCCATTTCTGCTTCGTGACAGCGATTGCAAGTATCGTTACTGACTGGTTTAAAACCTTCGTGACAAGAGTTACAGGAAGCTTCAAACAATACATGACCGTTAGAAGTTTCTCCTGGTAAAAAAACACTCTTATTATCTAGAGCAAAAGCTGCCCCCAGCCACAATACTAGGATTAACATAGCTCCGATAATAGCTAATCTCGAACCCAATAAAGCCAGTGGATTCCAGTTACGGGTAACATTTCTTGCCATCTTCTTCTAGAGTAGAAAGGCTAAAATAGTTGCCACGATCGCCATAATGCCACCGCCCGCAAAAGCTGCTATAGTGGCTTTGCCCGAATCATGGGTAAATTCTGCCGCTTCAACAGCTACACCAGAGCTAGCACCGTTAGACACCATGCTGGTAAGAGGTTGAGAGTCAAAAGAAGCTATTTGACTGTTACTAGATTGAGGTGGCGAAACTGTTTCGGTTGCTGTAGTTGGCAAGGTGATTTCTGCCTCGGAATAATCCGCACCATCGAGCATGATTTCGCTAATTGCACCGTAAGCACTCACCCAGGCATCTTTCACCTCTGGAGTCCATTTGTCTTTTAAATATTGCTCGAACGTAGTTAACAAAGCTCCACCCACTAAAGGATAGTGTTCGGGTAATGCACCGTATTTAACGTGACGCGCTCCCAAACCTTTCAAGGATTTGTCCAAAACATCAGGATTGCGTAGATTCTCTACCACCATCACCAAAGAATTTAAGAGCATTTTCTTCTGGCTTGCCATATTTGTATGCTCGAACAAAGGTTTGGCTTCGGGATGAGCAGTAAACAAGTTTTCGTAAAAACTAGTTACAAATTCGTCAGCTTGAGGCTTTATTTCCTCAAAACTCTGTTCTAAAAGCTCTACATCTAACCCTGGTTTAGTTTCGACTTCGGGAGTTGGTAAGGCGATTTCTGCCTCGGAATAGTCTGCACCATCGAGCATGATTTCGCTAATTGCACCGTAAGCATCCACCCAAGCTTGCTTAACTTCTGGAGTCCATTTGTTTTTTAAATATTGCTCGAACGTAGTTAACAAAGCTCCACCCACTAAAGGATAGTGTTCGGGTAATGCTCCATATTTAACATGACGCGCCCCCAAACCTTTCAAGGATTTTTCCAAAACATCAGGATTGCGTAGATTCTCTACCACCATCACCAAAGAATTTAAGAGCATTTTCTTCTGGCTTGCCATATTTGTATGCTCGAACAAAGGTTTAGCTTCGGGATTAGCAGTAAATAAATTTTCGTAGAAACTAGCCACAAATTCGTCAGCTTGAGGCTTGATTTCCTCAAAACTTTGTTCTAGTACTTCTACCTGTAAAGACATTAGTTTGTGTTCTCCTCTTTCGGTTAGTTATAAATTACTTTCTTGATTTCCAAGGATTAATTTTTTACTAAATTAAATAAAGAATATTTTTCCAATTATTTAGTTTTATGAGCAATAGATGTGATTTTTTTTCTTAAAAACCCAGGCATTTTCTTGACTCAAGATAGGGGTAATTTATACCTCTAGATATATAAAGCAGTTTCCAATAGTGTTTTGTAACCAAATATACCAATGGCTTAGTATTATTCGACAAGTCAATTAAAACAATGCTGTTTGTACATTAATTTAAAAAGGTAATTGAAAGAATAATTTAAATCTTAATAATTCTTAATAAAGTAGGCAAAAAAAAGACTAAGACTGGAATTAAATTAAGATTTTGCCAGAGAAAAACTTTGTTGAAAGATAATTAAAAATAATTATTTTGCGGATTTGGTAACAAAATATACTGTTTTTTGTTACTGCGGTGTAATTAATATGAGGTTTATCGATATTTTTGTTTTTTAGACACAGAAAATGCCTTGTAATCTGCTTTTTGGCGATTAGATTAAGAAATTAACTGTATAAGTCTCAGATCAAAGTATTTCTAATAGCAGTCAACCATTAATTGTATTAATATCAATTTACCCATGCTCGATCGCCTTATTCACTTCATAGGTTCGATAAAACTTGCAGTTCCCTTATTGAGTACCATTATTGGCATTTTGATCTGGGCGACTTTTTACGAATCTCAGGTAGGTTCGACGACGGTACAGCAGGAAATATACAAAAGTCCTTGGTTTGGGGCGTTGATGTTTATGCTGGCGTTGAATTTGAGCATATCTGCTATATCTCGCTATCCCTGGCGGGGGGCGAGAAAAATCGGTTTTGCCCTGACTCATTTTGGACTGGTAGTAATCATTGCGGGATCGGCTGCGGTGATTCATCTCGGCATGGAAGGGATGCTGCTGGTTAGAACAGATGGAGATATAGGCGATCGCTTGAGAGTGCAAGGAGATTTATTAGAAGTCGTCAATGCTGACGGAGAATTAGAACAGGGGAGTATCTTTGTCAAACAAGATGGTTCGGTAAGCCCTAGATTTGTGGCAGGTTTGGAACTAGAAGCCTATACAGACAATGCCATAGAGAAAATTAGTTTTGCCGAAGGGGAAAGGGTAAGTAACCCAGGAGTGAAATTAAGTTTGGCAAGCGATCGCATGGGACAAACGATTGATCGCACTTTAGCAACCTCTCCTAATGTTTATAGTAAGGTAAGTTTAGGTCCTGCGGAATTAGAATTGGTCGAAGTGAAAAGCGAGAGGGAACTACAAAGTTTGTTGCAACCTCAAAATAGTAACCAACATCCTTGGGGAGAATTGGAGATCGCTACCGTAGCTAAAAAGCGCACTATTGATGTTCAAGGAAATAAGGGCAAAACCATTAGAGTAGGTCAGGTAAAAATTACTATTAACAATTTTTATCCCGATTTTCGTCTTGATCGCGACAAACAACCCGCCACTGCATCGGAAAATTATAATAATCCCGCGATAACCTTAGAAGTAGCATCTGACCAAGGAAAAGAACTTTGGTATGTATTTGGTAAAGCAGATTTTCCCCCAGTACGCACTTTAATATCGGGAACAGCAATCGATAATTTGACTCTCAACTATCGAGTCCAACCTCCAGAAGTTAAGGACTATTTCAAAGTAATTGTTGCCGAAGATAACCAACTCTACTATGCTGCCAAATCTTCTCAGAAATTCAAGTCGGGAAGCTTGGCAATAGGACAAGAAGTAACCCCAGGTTGGGCGGATTTTAGAATTACTATCAACGAATATCTCCCCCACGCACAGTTACAAAGAAAAATTCTTCCTACCGATGGCAAACAAGCACCAGGCGCGCCAGCACTACTGGTAAAAACTAAATCTGGACGAGAAACTTGGTTACCCTGGGGAGAAGCCAGCGCAATTCAGGATGGAGAAAATATTATCTATGCCGCCTTTAGCCCCAAACTCTTCCAAATACCCTTTGGCATCAAATTAGAAGACTTTATCGTCGATCGCAACGAAGGTTCGCAATCAGTAGCAATGTGGACGAGTAAAATTCGCATCGAAGATCCCAGTAGCGATCGCGTCGAGCAGCGCAAAGTTTGGATGAATCACCCCACTTGGTATAAAGGCTGGAAAATAGCTCAAGCTTCTTGGAATCCTGGAGATCTGCAACAGTCTACTTTACAAGTAAAACGGGAACCTGCATGGGTAACCGCTTTAACTTGGATTGGTTCGGGATTGGTTATCTTAGGAATTGGTGTAATGTTCTATGCACCCATGATCAGCAAAAAATTGCGCCAAAAACCAGCAACAACGTGAGCGTCCAACGAACTTAATTCGTTAGCTCTGAGAGAAACAATTTGTTTCCTAAGAGTTCGATGAGTACAAAATCTACTAGTGTTGGGGAGGTAAAAGGTAAAAGGTAAAAGGTCTAATTAGCTTTTCGAGCTTTAAACTCTAGTAAATTAACCCGTTTCTGCAACTTCTTATTTTCAGTTTTTAAAATAGCAAGTTTTTTCTGCGCTCTATGGAAATGACCCTTGTAGGCTCCTAAACTTTTATTACTTACACCTAATTTTTCGCGACGTTTTACTTCCCTAGCATGTTGACGCTGGAGTTTTTTATATGCCGCTTGTAGCTCTTTTAAACCACCTTTACATTCAGACTTGAGCTGTTTTAATTCGCGATCGCGAGTGGCAACCATTTTATTTAAACATTCAATCTTGACCAACATTTGTCGATCAAAATTATTACTTTTTACCTGTTTTATCAACCCTTGATAACTATCATGAATCCAATCATGTTGTGCTTTAAAAGCTCTTCTAGTAGCTTCATATTTAATCGTGTTTAAAACTGCCTCTTTATAAACACCATGGTGTTTACTCTTGATTTCAATTAATAATCTATCGTAATTTGTAGCGTTATGTCGCAAACTATCACAATTAGCTTCAATATATTTAACGCGATCGCCTGTACTGGAATTAATAATATATGCTTCTGCTCCTTCTCCCCTCGGAGGATGGCAAACAATGCGATCTTTCCAACTTTGAATAACTTCCTGTAGCGAAAATTGTTGGGTGTTAATACTCATTTACCTTTAAATTACTAAATATTGATAACGATAAAATCGAGACTAATAAAAAAATGAATATTGGCATGTCAGACTATAGCAACTACAACTATTTTCTTAAATAAGTTAAGTATTAAGCTATTTAAGTCACGTCAGTTTTAACAAGCAAACTCAAAAATCGCCACAGTAATTTCAGTCACAGATTACTCCGCTACGTTTTTTTGATTGATGTATTTTTTAGTATTACAATGCTGTCGAGCTATTTAATCATAAAAACTTGTTACTTGAGCGTAGCGGTACTAGTACTCTACCAACTTTGTTTTGAGGGGTGAATTTTCTAAGTCCGAACTCCGAACTCCGAACTCCGAACTCCGAACTCCGAACTTGTCTCTTATCCATCATTTCAAACTTGGCAGACTACTAGTTGTTCATCTGAGGAGGCTTTTCTGGGGCTGGAAATTCTCTCAGAATCAACTTGTTGGCAAACCCTTGATTACCATCTCGTTGAGCCTCATAATGAGGTGACAAAATTTCAATCTCTTGATGAATAGACACTTGATGAATATTTTGATGTAGTTCCGAATAGATTTTCGGTATCATTTCAGGTTCCAGAAGACTGACTAAAGGATTCAAATAGGCATTAAGCTCATAACTGACATAAAAATCGTCCAAACTGGTTATCAGAACAAAAGGTTCTACAAGGATTTTTCCCTTAATTATTTTCTGGTAAAGTTTTTCAATCTCATTTGCGCTTTCCCTACTTAAAATTCTCTTATGAGAATCTTGCTTACTTAAAGATATAAATTCTTGCTGCATCTCTGCCGCTTTTTTTTGAGTAATGATCCCAGAAGTCAATTTAGCTGAAAGTTCCAAAACATTGATCGCCTTTTTTTGGTCAACATCATAACCAAGAGTGACGGTTGTATAGATAATCTGAGGACTCTCAATTCCAGTTCTCTTCTTAGATGGAGTGTAATTAGTAATAATGTTTCTCAAGACATTCGCGTTGGGAATGATCACAATATTATTTTTGGTTGTCTTGAGGTGATGAACCAATAAATTTTGTTCTTGTATTTTTCCCGTAATGTCACCAATTTTTACCCAATCGTCCTTTTCTAGGTTGGCAAAGAAAATAAGAATGATTCCAGAAATAAAATCTGCGATCGCAGCAGAGGCACTCCAGGTAAATATTAAACCTACCACAGCGGTAACACCTGCAAAATAAACCGTATCAGCTCCAGGAAAATATGGTGATGAAAGCACAAAGGCTAAAATCACAGAAAACACTGCCAAGATCGAGATAATTGCTTTACTGTGTGTCCCCAGATCTTTAAAAGGTAAGATGAAAATAGACCTGGGAACAGACCATAGTTTTTGAGATATAGAATGCTGCTCTGATAAGGTATACTCTCGTTTTTTGAGAACATTTTTCGGACGCTTATCCACTAAATAAATAAGCATAGATAGCAACCAAAAGATCATCAATTCCCATAACAATATACTCACAATTTTTGGTAATTGAGTGGAGAGGTAATTAATTAAACCTTGACCTTTTTGAAAGCCTTCTATATTTAGATTGAGAACGAAAGTATTAATAACATTATGTACTCCTGGCAATAAGTACCAACCAAAAGCAAATATCAATATAAAAGTTAGCTGTAGTAAAGTTATCTTTTTTTTAAGATAGTTTTTGAATTCCGATAAGAAGGAGTAATTAGCTGTTATTAGAATTAATAACAATAGCCAAATTAAAATAATAATCCATAATGGAGACAGATAGCTCGCTAAAATAAGCTTTTTGTCAAAACTAGAAAAGTTACCTATAAATACTAAAAATGGCAATGACAAGTGGAGCAAAAAACTACAACAGAATAAACGAAAAAAAATATTTCTTTTAACTCTAGCTTGTTTACTATTCATAAATTATTTATCTTAATTTTTAGATTATTTTGCTTTGTCAAGATAAAAAAAATAAGCTATACTTGCTGCGGATAAAAACAGTATTTCCAAGACAAGCCATTGATTGTATCTATAAATATGAATTGCTTGTTGAATAGTAGATTTGACAATTGAAGCATAGCTCTTTACATTGTCTTTTGCATTCTTATCCGCCGCAGCTATGGTCATTATGTTAAAATAATCTTGATTATTATATTTTTTAATTCTGATTATAGACTGATACTCTTCAGCTTGAATATCTAATTTTGGATTTGAAAAAATACGCCAAGGGTGATTGGCTACAGCAGTAATTTTATTTTCTATAGTTATTGCTCGGTATGATGAATTATAGAATCCAGCTTTATCGTGAACTTTAAACAAATCTGATTTACACTCTATTGGTTGAGGTTTTTCTTTTTTTAAACAACTAAATCTACGAAATAAGAAATTATTGTAGGGACCCCAATTAAAATTAACTGCTTCTCTCTCTATACTAGATTTATTATTATCAGATAATCTTACAAAAGTTATAATTTTCTGAAAAAAATTATCTATCGCTTTGACAGTAGTATAAGAATTATTATATTTACTATTGAATAGCTCTAGATCTAACTTAGTTAAAATAAAAATAATTTTGTCCTCTGGATTAAGATTTTCTTGATAACTAACAATAGCTAAAGATTGAGAATTTAGTGAATTTTGCTCGACATCTTGCTTTTGCTCAGTATTCTCCTCTTGAGTACCATCTGTTAAATTTTCAAACTCTAAAATGTCCAATTTTTCCTTTAGTTCAGAAACTTGCAAAATTCCTAGAGTTTCAACGTTAATTTTTCCTTCTTGAATATCTTTTATTTTCTCTGTAACTCTCTTAGCTCTCTCCGAAATATTCTCATTAGCTCTAATACTTGTTTTAATACAAAATAAAACTTCTTGATGATTCTTAAGCTTAATTATTACTGCTTGAGTAGGCAGTTGACATTGTGATTTTCTGAAATTTCTAACGGCTTTTTTGATGTTAGGAATAATTGCCGTTTGTATTTGTCTCTTTAAATCTAGCTCTTGGTTTGGCTCATCATATTCTCTTGGCAAAAAAGGTTGGATATCTTGGTTTTCGATACTTGTTATATTGATATTTTTGTTTAAGTCTGGTTCTTTATAACGTAGATAAAAACATGTTTGGGAATTATTTTGACAAGGTTCTAATATGAGATCTTCTGGGCTTACTTCTAAGTTTTTGGCAAAAGATGCTAAATTATCGGATACGGTTTTTGCTCTTTGCTTCTTAGTTATTTCCTTAGAGCCACGCTTAATACAGAATAAATCCTCAAGAAATAGTCTTACTTTCTCATCATGATCGCAGTCAAGAAGATCAAGATTTGGATTTGACGAATCATTTGCGGCATTAGCAATGTCTTGAGTAAGACCAAACCAAAGAAAAAATATCATCAGACATGCTGAACGCATAAGTCTTTTACGTTTAAAGCTCTTCACTTTTCTGTGATGCCTATTTTCAGTATTAAATACCAATTGATAAGTAGCCATCGTGAACCTTCTACGCCAGAACACAGGAAAATGGTAGATCTTTAATATAGGTTAGGTAGAGGCTGAAAAATATAACACTTTGTAAATAATCATGCTACTTGATTGTTATCAGGGATGGCGCGGAAAACCTCGCCGTTCACGGCGGGGATGACTACGCGCCTTAGCTTCCACTAATTTGGATAGCTTTGTGTTTACACAGATGGTTGTTGTGTGGTAAAATCATATCATGAGACAGCTTAGAGGTTTTAAATTTAGATTCTATCCGACTTCAGTGCAGCGTTTAGAGCTAGCGCAAACGTTCGGCTGTACTAGATTTGTATATAATTGGGCATTGGCACTCAAAACTAATAGCTACTACCAGGATAATGTATCCCTAAGCTACACAGATACATCTAACGCCTTAACTAAGTTAAAAAAAGATCCAGAAAAACCTTGGTTAAAACAAGTTTCTGCTGTTCCACTTCAGCAAGGATTAAGACATCTAAATACCGCATTCATCAATTTTTTGGCTGGCAGAAACAAGTATCCTAGATTCAAGAAAAAAAATAACAGGCAATCCGCTCACTATGCCCCTAATGCTTTCAAATGGCAAGACGGGAAATTAACTTTAGCCAAAATGTCTCAACCATTGAAAATTAGATGGAGTAGATATTTTACGGGTGAACCAAAGAGTGTAACCATCTCGAAAGACCCAAGTAATAGATATTTCGTCTCATTCTTAGTGGAAGAAGAATTAGAGCAGTGGAAACCTGCTCGTGATGAAATCGGCATTGACCTAGGTGTCAAAGATGTAGTTGTAGCCAGCAATGGCTTTGCTTCTGGTAATCCTAAGCACTATCAGAAATATCAGGCGAGACTCAAAACTCTACAACGCAGACTAGCTAAGAAAAAGAAAGGTTCTAATAACCGATACAAGGCAAGGTTAAAAGTAGCAAAGCTTCATGCCAAAATAGCCGATTGTCGCCAAGATTGTCTTGGTGCGCATTCCCTTGCGTCTTACGCCGACGCGGGGTCGCACCGCTTTTTACACAAGCTGAGTACAAAATTAGTTAGTGAAAGCCAAGCTATCTATACCGAGACTCTAGCAGTAAAAAACATGATGGCTAATCACAAGTTAGCCAAAGTCATAGCTGATTGCGGTTGGGGTGAATTTTTACGCCAACTAGAATATAAAGCGAAATGGCACGAGCGTAAAATTGGCGCAATTGATAGGTGGTTTCCATCTTCTAAACGCTGTAATCCATGTGGTCATATTCTCGACAAGCTACCTCTAGATCTTAGAGAGTGGACATGCCCTAGTTGCAATAATCTCAATCTAAGAGATGAGAATGCAGCCAAAAATATTTTAGCGGTCGGGCAGACCGTGTTTGCTTCAGGACTAAGCTCTAACGGGGATGGGTCTTTGACCGATCTAGTTAACTTGGGTTGAGTGAAGAATCCCCGTTGCGTAACTCGCGGGGAGTGTCAAGGAGCTATCTAGTCATAAAAATAAGCAAACTATGCTATGATTTTTGCCTACTCCACGATAGGCTAGAAGATGATATTTTGAGTTGAAGCACCCTCTAAATCTTAAAAGATGAGGAATACTACTAGACTAATAACAGTTCATTTTTAGATTAATTTCGGACTAATAACTAACCGCCTCGCGGTTCCAACAAAAACCAGACTAGTACAGGATAGTAATTTAGTTGTGCCAAAGCCAAAAGCCGGCATCGTCTATAACGATATTAAGCCAGTAGCCTGCAAAGTTGCATCAGAAATAGAAGAA
>JAAUYH010047659.1_pt1 | contig 12363 bp, 9 predicted proteins | sample 7278061 | NCBI WGS metagenome assembly JAAUYH01 (sample SAMN14350203, study PRJNA611818) | marine sediment metagenome | isolation source: surface marine sediment (0.6m) | place: French Polynesia: Moorea | collected 2018-08
ACCCCAGCCATGCTCATCTTTTGTAGAGAAGAACACTTGAAACTGCAACAATACAGAAGAATCCGATTAATCATGTACCGCTCATTGTTATACATCTAGCCAATGCTGCATCGTATTAGAAACAGCACGACGCCTCGACTTTGTCCATGAGACTCTTGTAAAGCAATATCGACAACTGCTTCAGCTAAGAAGCTGCTCTATTTTGTTGATTTGCGTACATATATCTTGCGTTCATTCAAAATAATGCTATTACCGTTCGAAAGACAAACGCATAATCTTAAATTCCTACAATGAATTGATTGATTTCGTAAAATAAAATATGACATGAGTGAAATCATCCGAACAATTCAGTGCATCTTCTAGTATAGGACGGAGTAAAACAAAGATATCGGACGATAGGAGAATAGGTTTTACTATTTGCCGCGATTGTTTCAGTTCAGAAAGTACTCAACGATAAAAGAATTTCCTGATGTGTTACTTAGAGGGCAGCAATTTTCAGATCAACAAATTCATCCTCCGTAAAAGGCCTTTGTGATCAGTGTCCGATAAGTCATTGATATTTAACTACTCATGAAATATTTTAATACCATTAGTAGGATAAGCGTTTGAACGCTCGCTGAACATCGCGAGATACATGAGAACAAGTTACGGGTCACATCAAACTTCAATATACACAGTATCATTAGATTCGAGTCACACAGCATCTTCTTCATCGGAATAGTTTCCATCAAAAGGCAACATATTTCTGTGTCGGAAGATGTAAGATCGAGCGCGAATAATCAGGATATCATTCAAGCACGCTCGCTTGGAGAGTCTTGTAACATTTCCGGAAGACCCAGAATTAGTCTAACGGTATTCTTGTGAAATCGCAGAAACCATCCTCACGAATTCGTGGTCTAACAAATCCGATTTCATGTTCGTGAATAGTAGGTCGATAAGTAATGTGCTTGATGACCCATCGTGTTCCATAGAAGGTTATTGGCAATCCTGACCAGGAGGAACAGACTACAATTAAACTCATGTACGTGTAATACTTGCATGGTCTTCGAAGAAGGAATTGAAAGCTTCGTCATGTCCACACTTTTTACATCAATTGCATATTCTAAGAGTCTGAGACACTATCTTGTCTTTTTCTCCTTTTTCGCAATTCCATTTAATTGTTCTTTTCATCTTCATCCCATTTATCAAGTATCTTTTGTGTTCTATTATAAACTTTCCTTTTTCTTAATTTCCACGTTTAATGATAGGCGTACTACGTGCCATAGATGCTTCGAAACCTGCAGTTTTCGTGAATAATCTTAACTTTGGACCATGTCATGATTTTTTGTTAGACACGATTTTAGAGTGTACTGTCTGAACTCATACAGTTGGATAAGCCCTGCTTACACTGCAAGAACCTGCTGGGGCGACTCGTGCAGAGACTCTAGCCCCCTTCGGCGGGGACATAATCCAGCCAGCAGGGTGTTCTGTCCGCAAGGCTCAAACTGTCAACTATCCGTTACCCGTTTCACGTTTCCACAATACCTATCTAGTAAAGCATAAATCTACCCCGCTGCCGATTTCTTGGTCACCAGTTTGCTTGCCTGAGCTCCTTATCGCTGTTTTCTTCAGGGTTTTAGCGATTTGTGCTGTCGGCAACATAATTGAATCACTCTCGTTCTCTCTCTCTCTCTCACTGTAAAAATGACCGGAACACGAGGCGTGTAAGAAAATGCTGTCCCAATAAAGAACTGCACGATCGTTTAGAACCCTTTGCAATAGTTATTGCCTCTCTTCGTATCTACAGTCGTCTCCCCTTACATGAACTTCGAGGTGCATCGAATTAAAATCAGTGCTGCATCACCGGTTTTTAACAGGCAGTGCACCACAAAAAATTGGTGTAACCCATTGATGCTGGAACTTCAGATAATTGAACGTTGGACGAATTCTTTACCGAAATATTAACCAAATTTTATTCTCTGTCATTACTTAGCTTGAAAATGCTTCCAGAGCCGGAGTAGGTCGCAGCAAAGTTGGTGCTTCGCTGAGAAAAATGGTTGGTTTCAACAGAGCGTGTAATTAGTCGAAGATTCTTTTGTCGACATCGGTAGCGCTACTAGCAGCAATTTCGAAAGTTCGACCTATTTCTGCAGGCACGTCACCCTCTGCTCTAGATCTAAGGATTGCCATTAATTATATATATCTATGTGTTGTTAAATAATGATATGGCGCATTTCCTACAAAGTAGTGCTGATTTCATGATAAAATCAGCAACTCCCTTGAATAGAAGAAATTACTCAAGATAGATTTGGCCAGTTCATCTACACATTTCTAGAAAGATAAACTCGCATACTGCTGCTTGGAGGTCCTAACTGACATGCAATGCATTTTCGGTACGAAGCGCCTATTTCCAACACAAGGAGTAGAATGCATGACTGCCCCGTTGCCATTGTATTCATGTTACTCACAGTCACTTTTTGTTCTGATACTTGTGGAGGAATGGGAAGCTTCCCCATCGCTAACAAGATTAATTAGATCGACGGTCGACTTTTGTTGGTACTAGATTTTTTTTCAACTGGAAATATAAGAACAGGATTCGTAAGGTCAACAAACTAGATCATATCTGGGATCAAATCCAGCTTTTTTTCTTCGTTGCCCACTTCTCACGCAAACATCGCACATTTGGATTCATAGGTCAGTTCTTTTGTTAAAACTGAATATTCAACAAGATTTATTGCCGAATTTGTGTAGTATTCAACGCGTTCTGCAGCTTTCAATCTGTGTTCCGCTTAATTACATATAAAAGTAGGATTTCAGGCTGCCAACAATACGTTCTTACAATTTCCCATAATATCCAACTATCTACCTCTAATTAATAGGAATACTTACCGCTTGGTCACAAGCACACTTGGTACACCTATCTCGGTGACTACTTATTCGACAAGTCGTATTAGGAACGACGAACCTCTTATGACACTGTCGCTGGAAACGAAGTAACTTCCCGGGAGAAAATCTCTGAGAAAGTGCACCGCCTTCTTTTACTTCACTTGTGGCTACCATTAGACCTATGCAGTGTCGACAAATGACTGTTGTATGTGGAGTAAATACATGTTGGATAATCTGTGAGAGGCAGAGGTTGTCGTCGTTTGGTAAGTGATGGAACGTCATGGTACGATTGTATCTTTTCTAATAGATTTATCTGGTGCGGAATGCGAGTGTGACGGATGGATATACAAATGTACCGTACATCAGTATTCCGTTAAGCGTTGTGCAACCGTATGATAGCACTGCTGCTATTGCGTTCCCATCGTGAATAATACCAGCTGTTGTAACAAGTCAATTTTATAAAGAAGAGTTTTTTAAATCGATAAGTCAATGCCATGTGTTACAAAGCATAATGATGGGTGTACGGCGTTACATGAGGAGCGGTATAACGAAAATGTTTAAAGGGAAGGGCGCTCACGTTAAGGCACACAATAGGATTGAGAATACTAGTTCTCGTCCCGTTTCTTTTTCTTGATAGTCTTCAGCGACGGTGAACCCGAATACCGTTCAGTAGAACTCAAGAAGTACGACCGGTGCGTCGTTAGTTCGCTCCTTTTTGGCTCGTAGATCCTGCGAGGATCCTGCGCCCTTCGTATTGTAACCGTCGACATGTTACCTGGACGCATTGGCGGGACGGGCACGTCGGATTCGAGGGGCATTTGTCCTCTGCTCGTTCCCGATAAAGGAGAAGCACTATGCCGGGACGCCATGGTCGTAGTTCGAAAACGCATCACTGTTAGATATACCGGGAATGATCTAGGTGTTTCTGAAACAGGAGTGCGGAGAAGGTGGCGAGGTCGGGGGAAGCGGAGGTAATTTCTTTTCGACGAGTTTCGGTGTTGAGCGAGTGAGTGAACGAAAGTAGATGGAGAAGCGAAGGACTGAAAAAAATAATGCAGGAATGCCGTGCTGTGTGCACGTACGGCGCTTTTAGTTGGAGAACATGCGAACCGAGCGAACAGTTGTCGTGGCGGTACATCGTAGCAAATAGCGCTGCATTATTGGCTGTACGAGTAGTAAAGTGGAAAATAATAGAGGATACAGACAACATTCCAGCTTATTGTCATGGTCTTTTTTGTTACATTGCGCACTTCTATTACTCCATAGACACTTTCCGAAAATATGCGATACCAAGAAAAAGTCGGAAAGAGGTGGAAAGACAATTGTTTGGAAAATTGAACTGCACTGCATTTACAATACTGCACACTGAACACAGATATGTAAAGCAAAAAGACAACTAATTCTACCAGAGATTGGATTCGGATACGAGGTCCACTCCACTATGCCATTAACAGTTGGAAAAAGTACAAATGCCAGCATTATGAAAAATCTTACTCCAATCTTTTCGCAATAATTGGTCGAATGGCAGACAAGAAATGCTCTATGACTTGAAGCTGAGAAATCGAATTGAGTAATTTGTACTCAGTGCCAGGCTTTTGCAGGTTGAATTTCCTAGGAAAAATGTTCATTACTCCACATTATTTCTTATTTGAAGTCTGAGTCACATCAGCAGATTAAATTTTGAGGCTTTTCTTTCACTCTATATCTTTTGTAATCTTCGTCGTATAAGAATTAACTTACGGGTTATAGTGCCCGGTGAAAATCAAAATATGGATTGAGTTTTCTTAAGTTTTATGTTTGTTAAAAAGAATGAGACTTGTTATCTATGCAAGTATCCGATGCTTTCATATTATTGATTTTTTAAAGTTCCGATACAAGATGACTAAGATATTTCATCACTTCTATTACATTACACCCGTACTGCGTCGATCTATATTCATAGCTTTATCAACTCCCAAAATACATTGTGAGTTTCTCGGAATCACTGCTTCATGTAATGAACTCAAATGTTACGACCAAGACAGAGATAGTTCTATGTTTTGATTAATGAGATAGATCTTTCTCTAATCTGTTAGACATAGAGTGCGGTTATTGAATTGTTGATTTTATTAAGCTTTCGGCTAAATTTTGACTGTAAAGAAAAATTCCATGGTTCTTGTCGAAAATACGGAAGCTGATTAAACTATTAAGTGTACAGTGTAGGACAGCTTGTTTTTTACAGAAGTGCGGAACCTTATTTTTACAGGAAAATAAATATGGGACATTATGTTTTTGGAACTTGATCATTTAAAGTTAAGTATGACAATAGCTGTAGCTGATTTTTTCGTATTCCTGCTTGATGATGTTGATTGGACATATTCTGCAGTTTTGGCGAGTCATACACAAACGATGAGCCATCGCACGTCGCACGTGTTTGCTTCAAGTTTAATTGTCGAACGTATTCACGACAAAATCATGGAAACGGGTATTGCATTGAACGTTTCGTAATTTTGCAAAGACATAAAAACCGACAAGCACATGTGAATGTAATAAATAAAAAATAATTAGACCATTTGCGAACCACAAAATAATTTCTATTTTACGGAACCGTTTATGACCGCTCATAATGTAAGATGCAAGAACTGGAACCGATCCGTATCTGTACACTATTTGATTATTAGCTCATCATCCAGGCCGATCTAGTCTCGGTCGCACGGTCGTCAGATTGTAGTCCTCATGTTCCCGCAGAAAACTCCCAAAATCCAATTCACTGAGACAAAGTTATTCGAAGCGACGAGGACGCGGGCTATAAGCGTTTATTCAAAAAGAAATGGTCCAAAAAAACTGCTGCAAACCACCCGTATGCACGCGATACAAACGAAAAGTACGTGTGAATTACGGACTACTAACGCCACCACGACGACGCACCTTACTCACCTTATGCCGCAACAAACAGCTGAGCCGCTACATCGAATACCAGATTATCTCTTTACCTTCGCCTTTACCACAAAGGGAAGCATAGCATACTCCACAATGCATTTTCGTTTTCTTAACCATTTCAATTTGTAAGAAGTAACAGATACTCAGGAAGAGACCGTATTACTATTATGTCTCCCAGACTTTGGCTTGACAGACATGAACTGTGCTCTGTAGCGATAATTTTAAGAGCCGCGAAAACTCTTTCACTAGCAGAAGATGAAACTAGAGTATTTGAAACACGTGCGGCAACTGAATAAAAAGCAATATTATGGCGTTTTTATGGTACCAGAACTTCGTTATCTAGAATCCATCTTACAGAAAATTTTCGCCTTCTCCTTTGATTGGCTCAGATTCATTTCATTGTAGACTTCCACTTCATAAAATTCTGTTCTGGGAATTGTTTCTGAATCGGCTGACTCCAAAATGCGAAATTCCCTCTTCTTTCCTGAGATGGATGGTGTCAGCAACTGAATTCTGGACCATTTCGTACGGCTAATTTGTTAGTCAACCCATGCTAGAATTCAGTGTCAATCGGTTCATCGCTGTACAACGCCGGAGTAAGCCATGTTGTGGATATCCGTCGAAACGTTAGTTTTCGGGTAAGCTTTTCTGCTTTTAGACACATATTTCGTGGTGTCGAAATATCTGGCCTAAACTCCAACCCGCGTAATTAAGGGTTGCGGTAGCAGCCTAACAGTAAGAATGGGTGGAATTTCATATTCATTTGCAAGGAATGCGCTAAGTTTAGGCACAATCTTTGATCATTCTTGACTCATTCTCGATCCAAAATTCACCCGTTTGCGACTGAGTCAGGTTACTGCATCGTTTTGTACAGTATTGGTAGCGCAATGCGCATAATAAGAGTATAAAGAGCTTCAAATCGGTTCAAATATCCCATAATGAAGCTGAATTCGTCAAAAACGGCCTCAATTGAAGAATATCTGATAATTTCACCGTTGGTATCAGTTCTAGTTTTCAAACTTTGAAACGTGGCGGTTCTTACAGATATTTTCAGGACTCGAACAGACTTTTCATGCGAGACCTGTATTTTAAGGAGCATTCAGCAACCATATAGTGGGTACTAAAGCATATTTCGACTTCTTGAATGAGGCTGTACTCGTCTGGATGGTACTTATTCCTTCCACATCCATTTTCATCTTCAACTTTCTTTTTCACAGCTTTGAAATCAAAAATTACAATTTGAAGTACACTGTCCCGATGACAACTAGCAATCGAATTTTTCGTTGGGTTGTTCAGAAAATGAACCATACAGCCCACCGAAGTTTCATCTGAAGAACGCAGATCTGAACTAACTGATTCATGGCCTACTCTTTCCATAACAACCGCGCTGTCTGCATTCATGGTACAGTTCTTAAAGAAAATTTCCAAAGATGTTTTGTACTTCTGCAGCAGGGCCGCTTCAAGTTGCTCCCTTATGTTAGTTGCACTAGCCACATCAGGCCCTTCAACCGACACAAATGACTTGTTTAGTATTTGAAATTTCGATTCTTCCTGTGCTCGCGTGGTTTTCACTCGCATTTAATGCGCTGTGAAGTCGTAATATTGTTATCTATTAGCTTTCAGTTGAGCACCATGGACTGATACAGCTCCACCGCTTTCTATACACCCATCTGCTATTCCCTGTACGAACTGAGAGCACAGTGAACGAATCAGTTCGTTTACAGCAGTCAGTACAGACATTTTTCAGTTGAATAAGATCTGGGATTCACTTTTCATACGTACAGATCGATTGTCCTACCTAAAGCAATGATTTGGCTAATTCATTCATGCAATCGTGCCCGTCACAGAATGATAGTAGCCATAAGTTGAGAGCGACTGCTAATGCTGCTAACTTTGCGATACTGCTCTTTGCAGCACACTGAAGCACGTGCAAAAATCAGGGAGATGTAGTACTTCTAGCCGTATGCAACTTAGTATGACATTCCAACTTTAAAGTTCCTCCTAGAACGGTCCGAAATGCAAGTACTGACTTGTTGGTAATGCAGCCACCGTTTCTGACGTATCGGCAAATTAACGACTCTGCAGATCGTGTTGTGATGATGAGTCACATATAGAAGAACTGTGGATAATGCTTGGACCGCAATCGAGCAGTTTTGCCAAATGTTTCCGAGTCAACAAATCCAAATGCCTATTCTTGTTTCTTCAGCAGTTGTTTTACAGCTTTCATGGCATCTTCTCCACTTTCCAGTAATCAATTGGAAACTGGAGAAATCATGCAGAACAATTGGGCCAATTCGAAGTAGATAAGGTTTGGGTATTGAGTTGGTAGAATTAAAATCGAGGAGTTACTCAGCTGAACGAGTACCGAACCAGACCGCAGTTGTGCAAAATGTGTTTTAAAACTGCTGATGTTCACTTCCATCACAAAAAATTTCCGTTTGATACCCGTTTATTTCTCAATTTTTCGAGTCAATCCGTTCGCAATTCAACACATTGCTTTCGGTTCTGTCCGGAAATGGTTTAGCGTCCCCTTAATATCTAACAATAAAACGCAGATTCCTTGGGGGAACCTAAAATACTCATCATGTCTAGTTCGAGGCCAGCAAGACTCCTTCCCGTTTCAAGTCGGTTGATGTACTCAGACATGTCGGTGCAAAAGTACAATCTAAAGCAGTACATACTAGCTCTTACGATCAATGCAGAAGCTAGTATGGTAAGCTGGCTCGGACAAAAATGGTGTCTGAAACAATGAAAGAAGTGAGATCTTTTTACAACGGCAATCGAGGATCAGCTAAATTAGACGTTGATTGGGATACCCCAGGATCTACAGCTTCAAAGACCCTTGCAGTACGGAACGTCCGAGCTGGTAACGCACCATTACCTTTGCAGTCAATCACACTATTATTTAATAGAACACTGTATAAGAATTCTATTGTTGAGACTGAATCTGAATAGTCGTCCGATGAAAATCCAGTATTACCAGATCACGCTGGCTTAGTACCAACTTATGTGACTGTACATGGCCACACATGGAACCTATGTGATGGAAATGTTCGAATAGGAGCGCGTATTACTCCAAAATATTGGAAACTAGTAACAGGACATGGGGTGTTATGTCTCCTGGACATCCTGGAAACCCATCGGTCATAGAATTTTTCATGGCGATGCTCTTTGATCAATTGACCAGAATGAACAAGTCAACTACAGTAAATCTGGTGGAGAAAAAGAAAAATATTTCAGTTGGTGAAATTCTCAAGTTCATTAGGATCTTAGAACCGACTACTCGATATGAATTCGGCGATCGAGCTGAATTTTGGAGCACTGAATCTAATTATATATATACAGTATATATACATGCTGTATCTCTTAGTAATAAATCGGCATGTCACGCTGTAGACTTGACGAGATTTGGTCGTGTATGGGGTACAGCGACTATCAATTGGGCAATGAACCAGATTCCAGCTCATTTAAAAGTAGATGGAAGCTGTTACAGCAATCTGTAGATGCTTTCAACTTGCACTGCGAGTGCTTTTTTTAACTAGTATCTCATTATGATTTGATGAATCTTTCATTCGTTGGTATGGTTTAGGAGGAAATTGGATTCAAAAAGGCCTTCCTCCCTATGTTTCTGTTGATCTTAAGCCTGAAAATGGCTGCGAGGCTCAAAATATTTACTGTAGAACAAGCAGTGTGATGTTGAAGCTCCACTTAGTAACTGGAGAACGATTCGATCAACAAAATACCAGATCCATGCGTGAAAACATTGGTAGAACCCTGGGCTTATACTGGACGATTAGTATGTGCTGAATGTTACTTCTCAAGCTGTGAAATACAAATTAGTTGACTTCAATGGTTCTTTTTTTACAGGTGTGATCAACGATGCTACAGTGTTATCATATGTCTGACTTATCAAGGTGCGTTGTGCAAAGGCGAGGAGAATCAAAAGCTATCGTGGACACAGACGAACAAGTCAATCGTTGTTCAGCTCTATGTTGGGAGCTGTGGGACCAATGAACCTGGTAATCTTTACAGCATGGTCAGACTGAGACAGACACCAAATGGTGCTGATCGATCTGCTTTGACATTTTATCAACTTAAATTAGTTACGCAGTACTATGGTGCCTGTGCTCGCATTAAAAGACACAATCATAATAAACAAGACGATCTACTGTTGAAGCGCAAGTTCATTAGAGCAGATTGGTCGAAACAAGTCCATATTTCTTTACTTGTGTTTTGCATAGAGAATTATTGGCTCTCCTGTTTGAGCAGTCACGGAGATGCACAACACTTATGCCAACGTAGTTTCTATTTTAAACTTGCAGAGCAATTAATTGATAATTCATGGAATAATGATATATCGCCTTCTCATGTTAGCTCAGGCGATTATGTTGGCGACATTTACCGAAATACGGAATCAAATCAATCTTACACCTACAAACAAGCGTTGGCGTGACAAGCATGAAAATTTATCAAACTATAGGGCTCCACGCTCATGTAGCTACTGCAACTCGAGGGGATGCACTCTTGTTTGCTCGACATGAAAATATGAGCATGGCCTGGGTGAAATATTTCCATGGAGTGCTAAGAGATGTAATTGCTTCACGCTGCACTGTAGGGAAAATACCACCAAGAGTCCAACACAATTAAATGCAAACAGCGTATCAATTGATTCCACAGCCTGCATCAATTGATGATGACATCCCAGTGGACTAGACACTAGAGCGATATCAAAATCGAAAACTACGAATTCAAATGATCGTTTCGGAGCTATAGTTAGTTCTTCAGCTCTGTACGGCAAAATCAGTAGACACAGATTGCACTCGTTAACCTAGCTTGTATCCACTTTTCCTGGCGGTTATCGCAACATCTTCGCCGCCTAGGAGACAAAAGAGCATGAAAATATGATGAATATTACCGACCAGCCTTACGTCGATATTATTCTAGGTCTCGTGATATATCCTTTTATTCATTATGACTAATTTCCGGGGAGACAACTCGTGCACTCAAACTTCTACTGTAAACACTGGTTCTACCGTACGGAACCATAGAAATTTCGTTCCTGCCGATCTGCTAGACGACCTTTCCTGCATCCATTGATTCCTTCTCCCTTCATGCACTACATGATCCAATAATCTATATGGAAAGAATCGTGAAAGAAAGGGCTCTTGGACGAACGAATCAGAAGTACGCATCAATCATCTTCACTCGTTTAAGCATTGTCATTTTCGAAGATGTCTACGTGTGCACATTCATACTTCGATTGTATTGAGTGATTTGGAAAACAACGTTCTGTACGCATAATGCTGTAAACATCAAAAAATCTGGGTTTCCATGCTTCCTACATTGCAGCTGTTCTAGAATATTCTCGCTACTCTCGTAATCAATTCTTTCCCCTTCATTCTTCAAATTTTTGGCCTTAGAGCATACAATTCCAATATAGACATAGTTGCAAGCACCGCTTGATCAGCTCTCAGGATGAGCGCAGTGCTCTTTCTCAATGATTTTTATTTGTTGAAACTCTGACCAGAATAATGATTGATCTACTTTTTTAGGATCGGCCATGGCGTCCATCCTCGACAAAAATTCCTGGCTGCAGAACTAAATAGATCCATTCGTAGAAATCGTTGATCATTTCTTTAATGAAAATGAAAAGACATGTGCATTGAAACGATCACAATATTTCATTTCGTTCAATGTCAACAAGAATGACAACAAGTATAGATTTTGCCTCGCTCTTCTACACCAACGAGGTAGAAATATACAGGAGAAGACACTTGACTGGTGCCTTCAAGCCACTCAAAAATCAGCGTTGACGATCGTAACCGTGGCAACTGAATACTCTACTTGACATTCTTCGAATTAGGCAACCCGATCTTTTTTGCTGACTTGCCTTCGATTGTACCGGAATACCAAATAGTAGATAAGGCGTTCGATTTCGCATGACAGCGTAGGAATTCTCGGGTCGCAATTCTACGGAGTACCTATAGGTCGAATTTACTATTCTTTCGTAACTATTCAAATCTAGATAGTGGTCATTTGAAAACTACAGGGTGGGCGAAAAGTAATGAAAGGATTTTAATTGCTTGTATCTCATGTGATTGTTGAGGAGGTAACAGTTCTACACTACTTATATATTTGGTCACATAAACTTTCAATATAATACTCGTACTTATACCTTGCAGTTGGTATGTATTAAATAGAAGGAATATAATAAATATGGGACAATTTACAAATTTCACTGCATGATCAAGGTAGTAATATTAAATTTTTGGACCAATAACGTTGCGGAGATTGATGTAAATCAATTATTGTATAAATATAAAGAGCAGTGTACATCTTAGGGAGAGCTAATCTTAAGTTTCACTCGCCACACGCAACGGAAACTGAAAAAATCATGCCGCGGAACAGGATTTCCGATCAACGAAAAGCCGCTTGCGTACAGAAGTACATCCAAACATAATCCATAATGGCCACTCAAAGGCGGTATAGAACAATCTACGGGGGACTGCTCCAGGAGAAACTTCAATCAAAAGGTGGCACCGCAGATTTTTACAAAACGGGACAGTAGCAGATCTTCCT
>JAAUYH010105931.1_pt1 | contig 12363 bp, 9 predicted proteins | sample 7278061 | NCBI WGS metagenome assembly JAAUYH01 (sample SAMN14350203, study PRJNA611818) | marine sediment metagenome | isolation source: surface marine sediment (0.6m) | place: French Polynesia: Moorea | collected 2018-08
CGCCCAATAGGCATCGTGCCGCGCCTGCCACAGCCGGTTGCGGTCCTCTTCGCGGGTCGCCCAGTCGAACGGGCCTCCACCGAATTGCTCGGCGATCTCGCCGAACAGCGCCGACTGTTCGGCCGTGCTCTGTTCGCTGCCGTGAAACTCGATAAACAATGTCGGCGCCACCTTGAGGCCGAGATTGGAATAGTCGTTGAACGCGGCAATTGTGTCGGCATCGATCAGTTCGATGCGCGCCACCGGGATCGCCATCTGGATCGTTGCGATCACCGCCTGGCAGGCCGCATCGACGGTCTCGAACGGACACACCCCGGCAGCGATCGATTCAGGGATCGCCGACAGCTTGAGCCCGACCTCGGTGATGATGCCAAGCGTGCCTTCCGAGCCGACCAGCAGGCGCGTGAGATCATACCCGGCCGATGATTTCTTGGCCCGCCGCGCCGTGCGGATGACCTCGCCGTTCGGCATCACAGCGGTGATGCTCATCACGTTGTCGCGCATCGTGCCGTAACGCACCGCGTTGGTGCCCGATGCCCGTGTCGCCGCCATGCCGCCCAGGCTGGCATCAGCGCCCGGATCGATCGGAAAGAACAGCCCGGTATCGCGCAAATGCGCATTGAGCTGCTTGCGGGTAACGCCCGCCTCGACCCGGCAATCCAGGTCCTCGGCGTTGACTTCCAGGATCGCGTTCATACGCGAGACGTCCACCGAAATACCGCCGAAAGGAGCCGTCACGTGGCCCTCCAGCGACGTGCCGGTGCCATACGGGATGACCGGCGCCTGATAGCGGCTGCAAACCTGGACGATCTGGCTGACTTCCTCCGTCGTCTCGGCAAAGACGACACCATCCGGAATCGGGCCCCGGTGCCAGGTCAGCACATCGCCATGCTGTTCGCGGACCGCTTCTGCCGTGCTGACGCGATCGCCGAACATGGCGCTCAGTTCGGCAATCGCCTGACCGCTCGAGTTTCGTTTCAATCCTGCCGCCTGGGCCATCGGCTACCTCTTGACCTTCAAATCTTTACGAGCCGCCGGCCGCTCTGCTATGGCTCGCCCGACCGCCGCGGCCGATCCATATTGGAGTCGGCAAATTTCGCACCCAGAATAAACGATAGATACCGCGCTTCGCAGCCTTTTTTCGCCAGGATGAGCCCATGACCGATCAGCCAGCCGGATTCAAATGCAATGTCGAAAAGGTCCGTGACGACTGGATCGACTATAACGGCCATTTCAACATGGGATACTACGGCGCACTGTTCGATATCACCGCCGATGATGCCTTTGAGGTGATGGGACTGAGCGCCGAATACGTCAAGACCGGGTTCTCGTTTTATACCCTGGAAGCGCACATCTCCTATCTGCGCGAGCTTCATGCCGGCGATGCTGTCCAGGTTTATTTCCGCATCCTTGATTACGATGCCAAGCGGATCCACTATTTCGAGGAAATGTATCACGCCGAAGGCGGCTGGCTGGCAGCGACCCTCGAAGGCATCTGCATGCATGTCGACATGAGCGGCCCGAAATCCGCGCCCTGGCCGGACCCGATCCGCAAAGCAATCGCAGCAATGTACGAAGACCACAAGGACCTGCCGATGCCACCGCAGGTCGGCCACAAGATCGGCATCGTCCGCAAGATGGCTTAGGGTATACTGGATTAACTGTTTGTCCGCCCAATCCCGGTAAATTCATGTCCGTGGATTTCACGTATGGGGTTGCGCAAATCCCCATACGACGGCAGGGGGACGCCAATGAATGGCCTGAAGGCCGGCATCATCGCATTCCTGAGCGAGAGCACGCTGCCCTCCGTGCGCACGCTCCTGGCCACCAAGCAGCCGCTGGTCTGGCTCATCGCCCTCATCATCGGCGCCATCGGCGCCTATGCGATCCTGGCGTTTCGCTGGCTGATCGGCTTCGTGCAGTGGTCGTGGCTCGGCAATGCATCGGAAAACGTCCTGTCAACCGTTGCCAGTTTCCGTGAACCCTGGCTGATCATGGCCGCGCTTGTCGGCGGCGGTCTCATCGTCGGACTCATCCTGCGCTTTGCCACCCAGTCCTACCGCACGCATGGCATTGCCGATGTAATCGAGGCCCGCGCCCTGCACGGCTCCCATATCCCGCTGAAGCGCGGCCTGGTCAGCGCCGTGGCATCGGCGATCTCGCTCGGCGCCGGCGCCAGTGCCGGACGCGAGGGCCCGGCAGTACATCTGGGCGCTGCCATCGCCTCTTTCCTGGAGGCCCGCTTCAACCTGCCGAGCGCATCGCGGCGCGTCCTGCTTGCCAGCGGCACCGCTGCGGCGGTCTCGGCCTCGTTCAACGCCCCTATTGCCGGCGTCCTGTTCGCCCATGAAGTGATTCTCGGCCACTATGCCCTCTCGGCCTTCGTGCCGACGGTGATCGCCGCCGTGGCGGCGACTCTGATCACCCGGGTCCACCTTGGCGATTTTCCAGCCTTCATCATTCCCGAATACCATATCGCCTCCTACTGGGAATTCCCGGCCTTTGCCCTGCTCGGCATCGTCTGCGGCCTGGTCGCGGTCGGTTTCCTGTTGTCGGTCATGGCCAGCGACTGGCTGAGCCGCCGCGTCGATCTGCCGATCTGGATCCGCCCGGCGCTTGGCGGCGTCCTGGTCGGCGCCATCGCCATCATGGTGCCAGAGGTCCTCGGCGTCGGATATGAGGCAACCAACCAGGCGCTGCGCGAAAAGTACACGCTCGCCTTCCTGTTCGTCCTCCTGTTTGCCAAGACGGCAGCCACCGCCATCACGCTCGCCAGCCGCTTCGGTGGCGGCGTTTTCTCGCCATCGCTTTATCTCGGTGCCATGTCGGGCGGCGCCTTTGGCATTATCGCCGCCTCTGTGTTTCCCGATTACGCATCCAACTATGGCGTCTATGCCATTCTCGGCATGGGCGCCGTTGCCGGCGCCGTCCTTGGAGCACCGATCTCAACCACCATGATCGTGTTCGAGCTCACTGGCGGCTATGAAATGACCATCGCCCTGCTCCTCTCGGTGTCGATCGCCTCGGTCATCACCCAGGCGCTCGTCGGGCAAAGCTTCTTCGGCTGGCAATTGTCGACCCGCGGCCTCTATCTCGGCGACGGTCCGCATCGCCGCATCATGCGCACCTGGAAGGTGCGCGACTTCATGACCGAACTGTCGCCGGAGGATCGCGAAACCCCGGTCGAACTTGCCCCTGATGCCATGCGCCTGACCCCGGACGACACGCTTGAAGTCACCTTGCGCGCCTTCGACACCACCGGCGATGGACGCATCGCCGTGTTCGATTCAAACGACATGGCAACTCAGATCGGCTGGGCCGAGTACAACAAGGCGCTGGCGACCTTCAACGCCGCCCTCATCGAGGCCAACGTCGAAGAACATCGCTGACGCGTGATCCCGCCATGGTGGATTTGCCGGCCTGCCCGCCTTATCCTCCGCGGCCAATGCCGTGCAACCGCAAACTCATCCAATGAACCGGCGCGACACCATTCTCGCGCCCCGGGGCAGTTGGCTGGCCCGCGCCCCCAGACAACTGTCGCGTCTGCTTGCTGTCGGCACTGCCGGCTACCCGGCCAGCGAGTTGAGTTATCTCATCGCCACCAACGTCACCGCGTTTCTGGCCACGCTGTCCTCGCTTACCTACGCCTTCACCTATGCCATGCAGGATTTCGCCAGCCTGAAGATGCTGGTCTACGGCAATCTGGCATCGGCGGCGCTGACCGCATCGGTACCGGCGGTCCATCGCTTCGGCCGCATCGCCGGCGGCCTCGTGCTCACCGTCACGATCTTTTCGACGATCTTCTATTTTACCGCGGTCATCGGCCGCGAATCCGGCATCCAGCTCAACTATCTCGGCGCCGCCGCCATCGCATTCCTGGTTCTGGGCATCGAGCGGCTGTGGCTGGTCATCGGCATTATCGCTATCGCGGCGGTTCTTCATCTGGCGGCCTGGTTCCTGTTTCCGACCAGCAGCGCCCTCGTTGACATGCCGCCGGCGTTCCTGTCGCAGGTCTATGCGTTCTCTGCCCTGTCGATCATGACCATCATCTCGCTGGTGGTCTACTACGCCTTCAGCCTGCTGCAGCGCGAACGACAGCGCTCAGACTCTCTGTTGCTCAACATCATGCCCGAGATCATCGCCGACCGGCTCAAGGCTGATCCCGGCAGCACCATCGCTGAGCAGCACGACCATGCCACCGTCCTGTTTGCCGACCTGACCGGCTTCACGCCCCTGGCCAGCCAGCTTGGACCACAAAACACCGTCCAGCTGCTCGATGAGCTGTTTTCAGCTTTCGATGTCGAGGCTGAACGGATCGGCGTCGAAAAAGTCAAGACCATCGGCGATGCCTATATGGCGGTTGCCGGCGCCCCGATAGGCCGCAACGACCATGCCGAGGCGATCGCGGAGCTGGCGCTTGCCGTGCAAGCGGCCGCCGCCAAGGTGTCCGCAGCAACCGGCCACAGCTTGCACACGCGCATCGGCATCGCCACCGGCCCGGTCATGGCCGGCGTCATCGGCCGCGCTAAATTCGCCTATGATGTCTGGGGGGAAACTGTAAACCGGGCCGCTCGCCTGGAGGCCTATAGCGTTCCTGGCACGATCCTCATCGATGAGCCGACCGCGGAGAAGTTGCAGGGCCACTTCGATACCCAGGCCAACGGCGAGATCGACCTCAAAGGCCTCGGCCCGACCCGTACCTGGCGGCTTGAACCGCAACGATAGGTTTCAGACACATTGCCACAGAAACCGATCTAGTTGCCCTCGCGGTCATCGCCGCGATAGGGATCTGCGTTCTGCGACGAGGACGGCGTTTGCGGTTCTGCGGCCGGCTCTTCTGCCGCGGCTTCCCGGTCATCGGCCTGATAGGGATCAACGCTCGTCGGGGCCGCACTGTTGCCGATGGTCGGCGTGCTGGCCGGCGCCTTGGGTTGCGTCGTCGGTGTCAGCCCGTTGGTTGCCTTCGGCAATTCAGTGCCTGACCAGGTGTCGTCATACGCACCGGTTTCAACTTCTTGCGGGTCTTCCGCCTTGTCCTGCTTCGCCGGCTCCGCTTCAGTGTCGTCTTCCGGCCCGACCGTATTCGCCTCAATTCTCTCAGGCTTTTTTCCGTTGATCGGGGCCTTCTGCTCGGTCTCGGCGACTGGCTCACGCATCATCCGCTCACTGATGCTCCAGGTCAGCATCATGAAGCCGGTGAAACCGGCAACCAGCAAAACGGCGATCAGCAGCGTCTTGAATGTCACGCCAGTCCTACTCCTCACAAACGTCACGCCTGTCATGAATCGACACAGCCCACTCCGCCAACCCTAGCAGAGCGGTGATAAATTGCAGCTTTCATGCCACGCCGTCGCGGTTTTACGCCAAAACCCTGATCATCACCCATGGCGTGGTCGAACAATCGTCAAGCAATGCTATATATAGGACACATTCAAGGAATCAATTAGACATCCGGATGACAACAAACCCGATTGACATCAACGACTTCGGCGATGATGACCTGACCCCGCCGGCGCCAGGCGGACTGGCCGCGCGCGCCATGGCAAGTGCCGAGCCGGCCTATCTGAAGGCCCTCAACGCCGAACAGCGTGCCGCTGTGATGACCACCGACGGCCCGCTCCTGGTGCTGGCCGGCGCCGGCACCGGCAAGACCCGGGTGCTGACAACCCGCCTCGGACACCTGCTGGCCACCGGCAAGGCCTGGCCGGGCCAGATCCTCGCCGTCACCTTCACAAACAAGGCCGCCCGCGAGATGAAGGACCGCATCGCCACCCTGATCGGCGGCGTGGTCGAGGGCATGACCTGGCTTGGCACCTTTCACTCGATCGGCGTCAAGATTCTGAGGCGCCATGCCGAACTTGTCGGCCTGAAGTCCGATTTCGCCATTCTCGATACCGACGACCAGATCAGGCTGCTCAAGCAGATCATCGCCGCTGAGAATGTCGATGAAAAACGCTGGCCGGCCCGGCTCCTTGCCGGTCACATCGATGGCTGGAAGAACCGCGGCCTGACGCCTGACAAGGTGCCGGCCGGCGAGGCCCATGCCTATGCCAACGGCAAGGGCGCCGACCTCTATCGCCAGTACCAGGAGCGCCTGAAGGTCCTCAATGCCTGCGACTTTGGCGATCTGCTGCTCGAATGCCTGCGCCTGTTCCAGGAAAATCCCGATGTGCTGGCCGAGTACCAGCGCCGCTTCAAATACATGCTGGTCGATGAGTACCAGGACACAAACGTTGCCCAGTACCTGTGGCTGCGCCTGCTCGCCCAGGGCCACCGCAATATCTGCTGCGTCGGCGATGACGACCAGTCGATCTACGGCTGGCGCGGCGCCGAGGTCGATAATATCCTCAGGTTCGAACGCGATTTTCCCGGCGCCCAGGTCGTCCGGCTGGAACAGAACTACCGCTCCACGCCGCACATCCTGGCCGCCGCCTCCGGCCTCATCAGCCACAATGAGGGCCGCCTCGGCAAGACGCTCAAGACCGATCTGGCCGAAGGCGACAGGATTGTCCTGCGCGGTCACTGGGACGGCGATGAAGAGGCCCGCGCCATCGGCGATGACCTGGAAAGCGCCCATTCCAAGGGCGCCTCGCTCAACGATACCGCCATCCTCGTGCGCGCCTCGTTCCAGATGCGCGCCTTCGAGGACCGCTTCATCACCCTCGGCCTGCCCTACCGCGTCATCGGCGGTCCGCGCTTTTACGAACGCGCCGAGATCCGCGATGCCCTGGCCTACTTCAAGGTCACCATGTCGCCGGACAACGATCTTGCCTTTGAGCGCATCATCAACGTGCCCAAGCGCTCGATCGGCAGCACCTCGGTCAAGAAGATGCATGAGCATGCCCGCAGCCACGGCGTGTCGCTGTACCGGGCCGCCAGCACCATGGCCGAGACCGACGAGTTCGCCGCCAAGACCCGCAACAGCCTCAAACAGCTCCTGGAGAATTTCTCGCGCTGGCGCGCCACCGCCGCCGGCATTCCCCATACCGAACTGGCCGAGATCATTCTCGATGAGAGCGGCTATACGGAAATGTGGCAGAACGATAAATCCGCCGATGCCACCGGGCGCCTGGAGAACCTGAAGGAACTGGTTCGCTCCATGGCCGAGTTCGAGAACATGGCCGGGTTCCTGGAACACATCTCGCTGGTCATGGACACATCGGCCGATGAGACCGACGACAAGGTCAACATCATGACCCTGCACTCGGCCAAGGGGCTCGAATTCGACACCGTCTTCCTGCCCGGCTGGGAAGAAGGCCTGTTTCCGCATCAGCGCGCCCTCGACGAGAACGGCCATGCCGGCCTGGAGGAAGAACGCCGGCTTGCCTATGTCGGCATCACCCGGGCCAGAAAGCGCGCCATCATTTCCTTTGCCCAGAACCGCCGTATCCATGCCCTGTGGCAGACTGCCCTGCCCTCGCGCTTCATCGACGAGTTGCCCGAGGCCAACGTCGACACCGACATGACGTCGTCGGACTTCGGGCTTGGCTCCTACGGCAACGATGCCTTCGGCGGCTCGCGTTTCGATACCGCAAGCCCGTTTTCTAATTCCTATGCCACCCCGGGCTGGCAGCGCGCCCAGCAACGCCAGGCCGCCGGTGAGACCATGCGCAGCGCACCGCACATCATCGAGGGCGAACTCACCGCCAGGGAGACCGCCGATGCGCCGCAATTCGACCTCGGCGAGCGCATCTTCCACCAGAAATTCGGCTATGGCGCCATCACCGCCATCGACGGCAACAAGCTCACCATCGCGTTCGAAAAGGCCGGCGAGAAGCGGGTCCTCGACTCCTTTGTCGAGCGTCCCTGACGGCGAATTCAGCCGGTTTTGCCGGATCAGCTAAGATTTTATCGATCTGGTTCACCGTTGACTAACGAACAACGGAGATTGGCTGCCGCCTTTTAGGAAATTTAAAGCCACTCCGTTAATAACTGGCCGGGTAACAACAAGCACAGTTGCGCTTACGACACTTAGATCACCCTCCCTTAGGGGCGACGCAGGGATCAGCATTATGTTTTCAAAGACCATCAGAGAAGTGGCCAAGAACCAGAATGGTTCGGTGGCAATCATTTTCGCGGTCACCTTGACCGTCGTCATCCTGGTTGGCGGCGTCGCGGTTGACTATGCACGTGGCATTTCGATGCGTACGGAAATTCAAACCGCTGCCGACGCCGCTGTGCTGTCTGCCGTTCGGGCAAAGTCGACGGACGGCAGTCTCGGCTTCGGGCAGCTCAAGCAGATCGCGCGTGACTACTTCGACCGCAATGTTGATGCATCGATCAATATTGACGACTTCCGGCTGATCGACGAGGGTGACGGCGCCTATCGGATCGAGGTCTCGGCCAGCCTGAACACCACCTTGATGAAGGTCAACGGCATCAATGACATGAGCCTCAATATCACGTCCAGTGCCAGCACCAGCCAGAGCCGGCCGCTTGAACTGGCGCTGGCGCTTGACAACACCGGTTCGATGGCCGGCGCCAAACTGGCCAGCCTGAAGACCGCCGCAAAGGATCTGATCGACACGCTGCTCGGTGAAGCCGGTCACGAGACCAAGATTTCCCTGGTACCGTTCGACCGTTATGTCAATGTCGGTACGGGCAATGCGGCAGCCGGCTGGATCGACGTTGCCGATCCGGACGACTGGTCCGGCTGCGTCGGTTCGCGCAACTATCCGCTCAACATCCAGGACACATCATACGGAACGAACGCGGTGCCCGGCATTGAAACCAATTGCGTCAATGAAATCACGCCGCTGTCCGACAACGCCAACCAGCTCAAGACCGCCATCGACAACATGGATGCCAGTGGCTGGACCTATATCCCCAGCGGCCTCGCCTGGGGTTGGCGCGTCCTGTCGAATGCAGAGCCCTTTACCGATGGCAAGACCCAGGCCGAACTGGATGAAGACGGCGGCATCAAGGCCATCGTGCTGATGACCGATGGTGAAAACACCCGTTCGCCGCAATACCCGGATCACGACGGCTGGGACACCAGCCTGGCCAACACCATCACTAGTGAGCTGTGCACCAACGTCAAGACCGAGAAATTGGTGATTTACACCATCGCCTTCGAGGTTTCGGACACAATCACCAAGGACATGCTGAAAAACTGCGCATCGAAGACCAGCTACTACTACGATGCCGGCAACTCGACCGAGCTTGCCGAGGCCTTCGAAACCATCGCCGGTGAACTCAAGCAACTGCGCCTGACCCACTAGATGTGCTAAGACCCTTCCCGGTCAGGCGATTCACTTCGCCTGCCGGTATCGCAAGGGACAAAGCGCCGTGGTTCATCTGGTACGTGTGGGTATCATCGCCTGCTTCATCGTCGCAGGGCTGGCGGGCAACGCTCAGGCAAACAGCGCCGTGGAACGCAAATTCCAGGCCTGGTTGAAAAACGACGTCTGGCCGCGGGCCAAGGCGCAGGGCGTGTCGCGCAAGACCTTCAACGCCGCCGTTTCCGGCATCAAGCTCAACTGGAAGCTGCCTGATCTGCGCCCGCCTGGCACCAAGGCCGGTGCGCCCAAGATCCAGCGCCAGGCTGAGTTCCGCAGCCCGGCGCGTTACTTCAAGCAGTCACGGCTCAACAACCTGGTCGCAACCGGCCGCAAGCACCTGGCCCGGTGGGACAAGACGCTTGATGCCATCGAGCGCCAGTACGGCGTGCCGCGCCGCATCATCATCGCCATCTGGGGCCGCGAGTCGGCCTTCGGCCGCGCCGCAATCCCGCACAATGCGGTGCGCGTCCTTGCCACCCAGGCTTTCATGGGCCGGCGTAAGAAGTTCTTCGACAAGGAACTTATCGCTGCCCTCAAGATCCTCCAGCAGCGCCACATCACCCCGGCCCGCATGAAAAGTTCATGGGCCGGCGCCATGGGCCATCCCCAGTTCCTGCCCAGCAAATATCTCCAATATGCTGTCGATTTCGATGGTGACGGCCGCCGCGATATCTGGAACTCGGTGCCCGATGCGCTGGCCTCGATCGCCAAGTTCCTCAAGGGCGCCGGCTGGCAATCGGGCCGCGACTGGGGTTTTGAAGCCGCCATTCCCAAGGCCATCTCATGCGCCCTGGAAGGCCCCGAACAGGGCCGCCCGATCGCCGAGTGGGTCAAGGCCGGTGCCCGCCGCGTCAGCGGTCGGCCGTTCCCCAGGGCCGAGTTGAAGCGCACCGGCTTCCTGCTCATGCCGGCCGGCCGCTCCGGACCGGCCTATATCGCCACCAAGAATTTCTACGTCCTCAAGGCCTATAACGAGAGCGATCTCTATGCCCTGTTCATCGGCCATGTTGCCGACCGGTTCGGCGCCAACAAGGCGTTCATCGGCAAGTGGGGCAAGTTCTCCGGCTTCACCCGCGGCGATGTTTACCGCATGCAAAAGCGCCTGATCGCCAAGGGCTACGATGTCGGTGGCGCCGACGGCCTGGTCGGCTTCAAGACCCGCACCGCCATCGGCCTGTGGCAGCAGCGCAACGGCCTGACGCCGACCTGTTTCCCCAATGCCAGCCTGGTTCGCAAGATCAGATAACCCCGGTGAAACGCCGCGCAATCTTGCTATAATGCCGCCAGACGATCAAATGGGGAAGCTGGTGACGTGCCGACCTTCCGGTCATATCTGGCCGCAACCGCCGTCTTTGCCACGGCCTGCACCGCACCGACGGTACCGGCCGCTGCCGATGCCGCCAAGGCCGGGCACGCCCTTGCCGTCGAGCACTGCCGGCGCTGCCACGTCATACCCGGCGAGAACAACATGAGCATCGGCTCAACGCCGTCGTTCAAGATCATGGTGCAATCCAAGGCCCGCGACTGGCGCGACAAGTTCGAGGCGTTCTTCTCCCTGCCGCCACACCCCAATTTCGTGCGCATCAAGGAGTTCCGCGCCCCGCCCAAGGCCCCGGCGGTCATCGCGCCGATCATCTTGGGGCTGGATGATGTCGACAACCTGATGGCCTATGTCGACAATCTCGCAAAAGACCTGCGCAAGCCTTGATACTAGAGCACGATCGGGTCAGATTGAATCAATCTGACCCGTGAATCGTCCTCGAAACTGTTAGAGCAGATCAGTTTTTCACATTCTGATGTTTCCATCAAAATGTGAACTGATCTAGAGCGTGTTGCAGAACCGCGAGATGCGGTCGCAGGCCTCGTCCAGCTTTTCCTCAGACGTTGTGTAGGACATCCGGAAGAAACCTTCTGCCTGCTGACCAAGCCCGGCTGCATCGAGCACCGCAACACCGGTCTCGTCGTAGAGCCGCCAGCAGAACTCATTACCGCTCAGCCCGGTGTCGCGTACATCGACCAGCACGAACATGCCCGCCTGGGGCGGTGAACACTTGAGGCCGGGGATCTGGTTGATCCTGGAGACCGCCTGGTCGCGCCGCGCCCGGTAGATCTCGGTCAGCCGCCTGGGTTCATCGGCGCAATCCTCGATCGCCACCAGCGCTGCATCCTGGATGAAACCCGGCAGGCCATAGAGCATGCACAGCGCAAGGTTGCCCAGATGGGCGATGAGATCAGCCGGGCCGACCGCCCAGCCGGCCCGCCAGCCCGGCATGTTGCGTGACTTCGACAGGCTCGAAACCGTCACCGTGCGCACGGCCATGCCCGGCAGGCTGGCAATGGCGACATGCTCGCCCTCGAAGATCAGATCGGCATAGACCTCATCGGAGACCACCCACAGATCGTGCTCGACCGCCAGTTCGGCGATCGCCGCCAACTCCTCGCGCGTGAACAGGTGCCCACTCGGATTGTGCGGCGTGGTCAGGAAGATCGCCCGTGTCCTTGGCGTGATCGCTGCCTTGAATGCCGCAAGGTCCGGCCTGAAGCCGTCATCCGCCGGCATCGGTACGGTGACCAGATGCGCGCCCGAGGCCTGGATGGTCGCTTCATAGGTCGCATACATCGGATCGAAGGTGATCGCCTCATCGCCCGGCCCGGCAACGCACATGGAGGTACAGAACAGCGCGCACTGCGCCCCCGCCAACACCACGACGTTCTCAATGCCGACCTCCTGGCCGCTCAGCCTGAAATGGTCCCGGGCGATCGCCGCCTTGAGCTCATCGCGGCCCGACACGCCGGTATAGTGGGTATCGCCGGCCCGCAGCCGCTCGACCGCCGTCTCGATGACAGGTTGCGGGGTCTCGAACTCGGGATCGCCGATCGACAGCATGATCACGTCTTCGCCATTGGCCAGGTCGGCATCGGCCTTGGAATGCAGCCGCCAGGCATTGGCGCCTTTGCCGCCGATCCGCTCGACGAAGGGTGAAAATTTCATCGCGTGCACGTCCCGTCGATAGAATGTTTGCAGGCGCCGGCAGCGCCATGTATCGCTATCGACTCTTATTGTACCCCTGCCCGATTTGCC
>JAAUYH010153304.1_pt1 | contig 12357 bp, 9 predicted proteins | sample 7278061 | NCBI WGS metagenome assembly JAAUYH01 (sample SAMN14350203, study PRJNA611818) | marine sediment metagenome | isolation source: surface marine sediment (0.6m) | place: French Polynesia: Moorea | collected 2018-08
CCCCAGGTCTTGCCGGCCCACACCTGCGCGACGCGTACCCAGCACGAACTCTTTTCGTCGGCTTTTCCGTAACGGTCCCAGTAGAACTGGACCTTTACCCGACCGTACTTGTCCGTATTGATCTCTTCTCCGGATGGCCCGACGACAACCGCCGTTTGTGGCCCCGCTATGATGGGTTTAGGCGTGGTTCGCGCCGCACGATAGGGCTCCGCGGCATCCATAGCGCTGAATTCGCAACTGTACTCCTCGTCGCCGGAACTGCCGCGCCCGGCTTCGTATCCCTGTGACGATAGCTCGTATCGCGCCGAGGTGATCAGGTATTCCTTGTTTTGATCAGCGCGCGGGTGCTCAGCCATCGTCATCAGGTAACCTGTGGCAATCCCGCCTGCGTCGGCCTCACCCTCGGCTACTTCGTACTCGGCCTGAAGCTCCTCAATTCGAACTTGCGCGTAGCTTTCACCATCTCCTCGCTCGATGTACTCCCCGAGGTCGTACACCTCGAATTCGGCCATAGCGTGGTCCCGCGAGATTGGCGCCTGGACTTTAAGGTCTGCTTTGGGTTTCTCGAAGTCATAGGCGTTCAACGCACACTTACCAGGAAGCACGGACTTACGCGTCACCCACCGAACTATGCTCCCTTCCCGCGCCGGCTGGTCGGGCGCCCTGAAAACGATCTCGTCGTAGTTGGGATATGGCTCGTGAGAACTGTATGAGTCCGAGAGAATCAGCTTGTGCTTGCCGTCTTCATGCGTAAAGAAATAGTAGATCCCTTCCTGCTCGAGGAGCCTGCAGACAAAATTGAAGTCAGTCTCACGATACTGGGCGCAATACTCCCACTGGCGATACTTGCCTTTGAGGCGTTCTTCGAAATCGGTGAAACCGTGGTCGCGAAACACCTCCTTCACGATTTCCGGCACGGTCTTTTGCTGGAAGATTCGGCAGTCGGACGTGCGAGTGAGAAACCACAACCACGGCCGCAGGATCGCGAGATAGGCCGCGTAGTCGCCATTGTCACCAACGTAGCTGAATTCGCTGACGAAGCCGTTGAAATAGCGAGTCTTGCCGTTGGGCAACAGGTAACGTACGGTGAAATTGTCGCCGAGAACGTCTTCGAACTTGATGTCCCGGTCGGAGGCCAATAGCTCGAGCTCGAGCTCGAACAGGCCGCTCAACCGTTCCGACGCGTGCATACGGTCCAGCAACAAGACGTTATCGCCAAGCGGCGTGGCGACCGCTATGGCCCGCGTATCCTGGGTTGCTCCGGTTCGCAGCATTTTTCGCTCTGTTGTTCTCGGCCGGCCACTGCGAAGCACAACGCCGACCCACCTAGCTACTTAGCAGTAATCGGACACACTACTATTCATGATAGTAACTCTTTCGAGTTTTCCAAGGAAGCACGCAGCAAGCTGTTTACGCACGGAGTCCGGACGAGTTTTGCATTGAGGTCACGCGCCGCCATTATTGGGCAGCAGGCGCATGGATTCTGGACGAAAACAGACGGCAGGACGTGCTGATTTCATTTTTCTCGTTTTGGAATAGAATGGACTTCTCAAGCGATCTTCAACCCGCGGTGACGCATGGTAGTGAAACATAGGGTAAGGCAGGGTGATTCGATTGCCAGCGTTGCGTCCGAACACGGCTTCTTCTGGGAAACGCTGTGGAGCTCCCCGGACAACGCCGAACTGAAATCGCAGCGCAACGACCCGAATGTGCTTCAGGAAGGAGACGTAGTTGTTGTCCCGGATTTGAGTCGCAAAGACGAGTCTTGCGCTGTAGAAGGTCGCCATCGCTTCGTCAGAAAGGGCATACCAGTGAATTTGCGCCTCCGGCTATTCGATATACCGGAATCTTTAGAGATTGATGACGATGACACTGGAGGCGACCCTTGTGAATGGGAACGAGAAGATCTGCTTTCGTCCGAGCCTGCCTCGGATCCGGCGAAACAGCCCAAACCGCGCTCTAACGTGAAGTACACGTTGGAAATCGAAAGCGGGCCGGCTATTTCCGGAAAAACATCGGGAGATGGGCTAATAGAGTGCAGCGTTCCGCCCAGCGCGCATCGGGGGACGCTTGTACTCGAACCTGGTACCCCCAACGAGGAGCGAATTGAGCTCAGGATTGGCTACCTCGATCCAATAGATCAAGCTACGGGCAGCCAGGCGCGACTCAATAATCTCGGCTTCAGGTGCGGCCGGAATGATGGAGAAATCGGCCCCAAGACCGAACAGGCTATCAAGAACTTTCAACGAAGCACGGGATTGAAGGCGAGCGGTGAGCTGGACGAAGCAACGCTACAGAAACTTCGTGAGGCACACGAATCAACTTGATGAGAGGCTAACTTGACAGAAAGTATCGATGTTGCCGTCAGTGCAGGCCGTGACGACGTTATTCCGGTCACTCCGCAACCCCCGACGTCCGGTCGCGTGGCGATTCCAATCGGCAAGCGGCCATACCTGCAGGGATTCGACGAGGCACCGGGCAAAAACAAGCCGGTCGATTATGACGCCTCCGAAGTTGGCGCATCGTACAAAGAAAAGTCCGGGCAGCGGTTTACTACCTATACGGTATACCTGTACGACGTGTACGAGTACAACACCTGGGACGATTACAAGAATGCTGCCAGCTCGGGCTCACTCACTGAGAAAGTCGCATCGTTCGAGCTTTGCTATGACGCGCAGATGTGGTCAGGCAAGAGACTGAATCCGGACATTCTCAGGGAAGACGAACTGGAGGTCACGATCCGCGCGACCAACAAAGCAGGAAAACAAAGAGACAAACCGAAATTTGCTCTCATCCTTGCCGACATCGACCTTGCCGAACCCGATGGCTTTTATCGGGAGACCTACAAGGTCAAAGGCAAAAAGAAATCTCTGCCGACCTTGCGATACGGAAAGCTCAAGAAGAATAGAACGGGCGAACACAAGAAGGACCGTGTCAACAGGAGCAAGGCAATTTGTGTGCACAGGTGGGGGCCGAGAGGTTCCGAAGGCTGTGCGACGACTCCGAATCGGCAGTATGGAAAGTGGTATACCGCAAAAAGCAAGAACGAACAAAACCTGTTGAAGAAAGGGAGACCTCTAGGCTTGTGGGAATTCGAAGCTGATATGAAACGGTGGATGAATCTGACTGACCCCAAGCGACCTGGGCGACTGGTCCTTCCCGGAAAGTCGCTCAGCTATGCCGAGTATTCGGTTGAAATGTCAGACTGGTCCGAAGAGGCGATCGAAGAGTTCGTCGTTCAGTGATTTCCCAGCGCCAGGCAATCAGATAAACGTTGAAAGCGAGCCGACATCCGACTTCAGCTTAGTGCGGCTAACTTCCGCGCCAAGCCAATCCTTGACGACCGTGGCGTAGACTTTCCGGAAGTCCGTCATGTAGAAAAGATTATTTCGTACGTCGAGATTCTCCAGACTTGGTGGCGTGCCGTAGTGACCACCGCGAACTTTCTTGCCAACGAGAAACATGACATTTGCAGTGCCGTGATCTGTTCCAAGGCTCGAATTTTCCTGCGCGCTTCGGCCAGACTCGGAGGACACCAATACTGCGACCCGACTGGCGTGACCAGACTTATGGATCTTCTATTAGTCGATGAAGTTCTTGTACCGATCCTTGTAGTCATCTCCGAGCGCGACGGTCTTCCAGATATCACCAGCCGTGGGCGACCCGGAGAGGTCTGTCCACACGTTTCGAATATAGTCGACCAGGTCTCCGCATTGAGTCTCTAGACTCAGGCATATGGTCACCCGTGGAGTTGGCGAGCTGCGTACTTCGTTCTTGTTTTTCTGGCGACGGACCTCGGTACGGCGCGAGCCCCGTATCGGGCACGACAGTACGTCGCACTGTGGCCCCACTTTACGTATATAGCTTCGCCGGATCTCGTTGCGGGCACCGGGGTTGGGTATTTACCCGCCAGGCTCCCGCACCCACTTCAGCACGGCCTCTTCGTCTGTCGAAACGAGGTAATAGCCGCGCCATTCGTAGTCGGGATCCCCGTCGATGATGACGGGCTCGAGGTCCTCGTACATGCGCTTGGCAAAGGACCGGAAGGCGGCTTCCTTGATGTGGTTTTCGCGAACCCAGGTGCTCCAGCGTTCCTTCTCGGAGGGATCGATACGAGAGCCGCTGTCAATCGCGCGACGCAGCGCGTACTTGAACTGAAAATAGTCCTGATCAACAATTTTCGGTCGCGCCATGCGTGACTCCGTATCGATAATGGTCCATCGTTTCCGGGTGGGCAACATCCGGAACCCATTAATTTCGTTGATATTACCTACGATTAGGTCAACTTGGTAGCGATTTCACCTTTATACTTTAGATACTGCCCCTACCTTATTGAATAATAATGATTGTTAAATGAGACACGTGTCTCAATCGCGAGGGGAGAATGTCCGACCGGGCCTCACTGGAACTCACGCTGGGCTCACCGCCAAGAGGACGCCGCAAACCGCCCGACGAGCCGTTTCGCGTGCTGTTTCTCGCCGATCTGTCGGCAATTGACTCTGCCGACCCGACGTTCCAGCCTCACAGGGTGTCGTACGAGACCTTCGACGCGGCGATGGCTTCGATCGCGCCCGAAGCAAGCATTGATATCGAGGCTCCGCTGAGAATCAGCGAGCGAATCACACTCGGCAGTATCGACGACTTCCATCCGGATTCACTGACGCGTTCCGTCGGCGCGTTTCGCACGCTCGACGTTCTCGGCAACCGTCTCGGCGATCCGAACACCCGAGACGAGGCACTCGCGCAGCTCGGTGAGCTCCTCGGCACAGGCGTCCCCACCGAAGCGAAAGAGATACCGTTTGCCACCGACGAAACGCCGGGTGAGAAAGAAGGCGACATGATGGAGCGCCTGCTCGGCGCACCTTCGGGCGCCTCGCACGAGACCCGCGCCCAGGAGAAAGTCGCCTCATTCATCGAGAGCGTAATGGGTGACGCGCATGTCGAGAAGCCGTCGGTCACGGCCGACGTTGGCCGCCAGCAGATCGATGAGTTGAAGGCGGCAGCGATGCGCGCCGTATTGTTGTCGCAACCGCTGCGAGATCTCGAACGCACGTGGCGCAGCGTCGAGTGGCTGATGCAACGGCTCGACGATGAGTCGGTGCAACTCTATGTCGTCGATTTGTCGAAGGCCGAGTTGGCTGCGCACCTGTCCGGGAACGCGGCGCACCTGGACCGGTCCGCATTGCACCGTTTGTTTTGCGAGCCGTCGACCGGCAAGCCGTGGGATCTCTTTGTCGGCGACTACTCGTACGCACTCGATGCCGATGACCTGGTGTTGCTGACAACGCTGGGCGCCGTTGCCGGCCAGGCGGGCGCGCCGTTCTTCGCGCACGGCGACCTTGGCCTGTGCGGATGCGCATCACTGGATCAACTCGATGCGCCATGGAACTGGCAGCTGCCCGAAGACGAGTTGGGCGAACTCTGGGCACAGGTCCGATCACACCCGGCAGCACAGTGGATCGGCCTGGCAACCCCGCGTATCGCATTGCGACAACCGTATGGTCGGGAAACGGACCCAATCGATGCATTCGACTTCCAGGAGTTGCCGGCCAGGCCTGAGCCGGGGCGCTTCCTCTGGGGCAACCCGGCAATCGGCTGCGCCTACATCCTGGGGCGAGCGCATGCAAACGAGCTGGATTTCCGCGGTCCAGGCGACCTCGAGGTCGAAGACCTCCCCGCCGTGCTCTACGACGACGGTACCGGGCAGTCGCTACAACCGCCAGTCGAAGCGTTGATCAGCGAGCGCGCCATGAACCAGGTCCAGAACGCCGGCCTGATACCCATGCTCGGACGACGCGACAGCAATTCGGTCCGCTGCGCGGACCTGACGGCGGTTTCGTCGAAGCTGACCCGTTTTATCGCCTGAGTCAGTCGAATTCGTACCGGAACTGCTCGTTTTCCACGCCGACGTGGATCCGATCGATCCCCTTACCTTCCATCATGCGCGTCAGGAATTCTTCACTGATTGCAGGTAGCACCGTGTTGGTCAGTATCGCATCGATCATGCGGCCACCGCTTTCGAGCTCGGTGCAGCGACTGCGAATGAGGTCGACGACTTCATCCGAATACGTGAACGGAACCTTGTGGTTCTCGGCCACCCGTTTCTCGATCCGGCGCAGCTGCAACTTCGCAATGAGCTTGATGACCTCATCGCTCAACGGATAGAACGGAATCGTCACGAGGCGGCCCAGCAATGCCGCGGGAAACACCTTCAGCAGCGGCTCGCGCATGGCCTTCGCAATGGCCTCCGGATCCGGCATCAGCTCGGGATCCTTGCACATGTTCATGATGAGATCGGTACCGACGTTCGTCGTCAGGATAACCAGCGTGTTCTTGAAGTCGATGACTCTCCCCTCGCCGTCTTCCATGTGCCCTTTGTCGAACACCTGGAAGAAAATCTCGTGGACGTCCGGATGCGCCTTCTCCACTTCGTCGAGCAGCACGACGCTGTAGGGTTTGCGCCTGACCGCCTCCGTCAGCACGCCACCCTCACCGTAGCCGACATACCCCGGCGGAGCACCTTTGAGCGTCGACACCGTGTGCGCTTCCTGGAACTCGCTCATGTTGATCGTGACGACGTTCTGTTCACCACCGTAGAGCGTTTCAGCCACCGCAAGCGCCGACTCTGTCTTGCCGACGCCGGACGGTCCAGCCAGCATGAAGACGCCGATAGGTTTGCCCGGATTATCGAGGTTGGCACGCGATGTCTGTACGCGCTTTGCGATCATCTCCAGCGCGTGGTCCTGCCCCACCACTCGCTTGCCGAGCTCGGAGGCGAGATTCAGGATCGTATCGATCTCGTTCTTGACCATGCGGCCCACCGGTATTCCCGTCCAGTCCTGCACGACCGACGCGACGGCCTGGTGATCCACGCTCGGCAATATCAACGGCTGTTCACCCTGCATCTCGACGAGCTGCGCCTGCAGGTCCTGCAATTCGGCCAGTTGCTTGGCGCGATCGGCATCCGAAACGCCTTCCTCCGTCACCTCGACGTCCATGCCGCTGCCACGAAGCTGCGCGCGCAGTTCGAGTATCCGCTGCACGACGTCCTTCTCCTGGTCCCACTTGCCCTGCAGAGCCTCGAATCGTTCGCGTTCCTCGGCCAGTTCGTCGTTGACGTCGTTTTCGCGAGCCTCGGCATCGATTCCGATCGCCTGTTCACGCCCGATGATCTCGAGCTCCGTTTCCATCGCTTCGATCCGCCGCTTGCTGTCCTCGACCTGCGCCGGTGTTGCGTACTGGCTGACGGCAACCCTGGCGCACGCGGTATCGAGCAGGCTGACCGACTTGTCGGGCAGCTGCCGTCCCGCTATGTACCGGCTCGACAGCTTGACGGACGCATCAATGCCCTCATCGAGAATCTGCACCTTGTGATGCTCTTCCATCTTGGGCGCGATCGCTCGCATCATAAGGACGCCTTTGTCTTCGCTGGGCTCACCGACCTGAACGACCTGGAATCGCCTTGTCAGCGCCGGGTCCTTCTCGATGTGCTTCTTGTATTCCGCCCAGGTGGTTGCTGCGACGGTGCGCAGCGTGCCCCTGGCCAGCGCCGGCTTGAGCAGGTTGGCGGCATCGCCGGTTCCGGCAGCGCCTCCGGCACCAACGAGCGTGTGCGCTTCGTCGATGAACAGGATGATCGGCGTCTCGGACGACTGGACCTCCTCGATAACCTGCTTCAGGCGGTTCTCGAATTCGCCCTTCATGCTTGCCCCGGCCTGCAGCAGGCCGACGTCCAGTGCACGGAGCTCGACGTTCTGCAGCGGCGGCGGAACGTCGCCGCGGACGATGCGCTGTGCGAACGCTTCGACAACAGCCGTCTTCCCGACACCAGCTTCTCCGGTGAGGATCGGATTGTTCTGCCGGCGCCGCATCAGGATGTCGACGATCTGCCTGATTTCCGCATCGCGCCCGACAATGGGATCCATGTCGCCGCTGCGCGCCTCGGCCGTCATGTCGACCGTGAACTGCATCAGCGCCTCTTTCTTGCCCATCTGCGCGGGCGCAATTGCGCCAGCGGCTTCGCCGGGCGACGCGCCGCCACCGACCTGGAAACCATCCCTGGCGTGCATCGCGTCTTCGGGCGAACCGCCGCAGATCTCGTCGAAACGATCCGTCAGAGTCTCGAGCTTGACGTTCTCGAACTCACGCGAGATTCCTGTCAGGGCGTTTTTGAGTCCCCGGGTTTGCAGGATGCCGGCCACCAGGTAGCCGGTTCTCACCTGCGATTCGCCAAACATCAACGTCGACAGTACCCAACCACGTTCAACTGCTTCTTCGACGTGCGACGACAAATCCGAGATCGTCGTGGAGCCCCTTGGCAGTTTGTCGAGGCTCTCGGTGATGTCCGCAGCCAGGCGAGACGGGTCGATATTGAACTGCTTGATGATGCGGTGCAGGTCCGAGTCCTGCAGCTGCAGTATCTGGTGAATCCAGTGAACCAGCTCGACGTAGGGGTTGCCACGCATCTTGCAGAAAACGGTGGCAGCCTCGATCGCCTTGTAACCAACCTGGTTCAGTTTTCCGAATAACGCTGTACGACTGATTTCTGCCATGATTCTTCTCCGCTAATCCTAACGGTTGTGAGTCGAACCTGGGGCCGGCCCCTCCGTTGTAAGTTGTGCGACGTTGGGCCGGATGATGACGTCATCTGCGTCCAGCGTCGTCTTACGTTGACCGAGCCAGCAGGTCCAGCCGAGCTCTCCCGAACGACCGAGACACAACTCGGGAACGTCCTCGCTTGCAAGCACCAGATTCAGGTCCCAGTCGACGCCAAATCCGACGTAGCCGCGTACGCAATCCCGCAAGCGGTGTAAACTCAATTGCCCTGGCAACAGGCGTTTGAAATCGGCGAGCCGCAATGGCCCGCAGATGACACGGAACTTGTGCTGACAGTTCCACGCCGAGCTGCCGATTACCGTGTCCCTGCCCAGCGTGCCGGAGGAGCCACGCACTCCAAGTCTCATCCAGTCTTTGCCGGACAGCCGCAGCCATTCGCCCACGTACTCGACGATCTGGAACGACAACTGGAAGAAGACCTCGAGTACTGCGAGCAAGCCTTCCGCAGGTCGCGTCTGCAGCCCGAAGCGACCGGCCATGTGCAGCTTGGCGTCGTCAGGAACGTTGTCGCGATTCCTGAATTCCGGCGCTGCGATGCCGAGGACGCTGCCGACATAGGTGTCGATCTGGCGCGTCGTACTCCTGTCTAGGCTGGCCGTCGGCTGGGCATCTGCCCAGGCGCGGAAGAACAGCATTAACATCCGGTGATGAAAGATGTCGGAAAATGCGCGAAACGTCGCATCGTCCTCGTTTCGTTCCCGGTCGCGGGCGTATTCAGTCAGGTGGAGCGGGAGCGGGCCGTGCGGCCCGAACAGTCCGAGAAAGAATTCGGTCAATTTGTGCGGCCGCCCCTTGCCACCCACCTTGAAGCGGGCTACCGACGACGGTGCGAAGGCCATCGAGGGCTCCTGACCGAGACGAACGGGTTCGTCGGCAGGCCGCGCGCCTTTGCCGAACCTGGGCTTTTCCGGATACATGCTTTCGAGGCGCCGCAATGCCATGAAGAAGTCGTGCCGGTACGGCGACTCCTCCAGATCCCTGAGAAACCTCAGAGTATCTGCGCTCGGCCCAGATTGGGTGTCCATTGCATAACCTCACCGCGCTCGGCGGATTCGAGAACGGTCTTGGTGAACGAGTTTACGGATACATACTTGGAGAAAAATTCCTGCATAACCTGCCCGAGCAGGAACACGCCGACGCCCTCGAAGGCCGTCTCATCGCACGTCAATGTGACTTCCATTCCGCGGCCGAAGACGATTGGCCCAACCGACGGCAGGCGTTCGTTGACCGCGTGAGTACGAACGGCGCGCACTCCTTCGATTTGCCGCATGGCTGTCGGGTCATTCTCATCCGCGTACAGGTACAGGAGGGAACGAAGTGCATCTGCACCGTCGCCGGCCTGGTCATCAACAAGCGACAGGTAGTTGAGGGACAGGTGGCTGATGAGCCGCCAGGTTGCATCGCCTGTCGCGAACGAGGGCTTGGGTTTGGTCGGCCCGGCCACGCAGCGAATCGATTCGACGGGCGCACCCGTGTCCAGCGTGAAATCGGTTTGACCCCGTCCTATCGGCATCAACAATGGGAGGTCCCGGTTGGTGCAAAGGGTTGACACGCCCAGCTGCCGAAGGTCACTTCGATACGGCGCATTCCGCGGGTCGACAATGGCGACAAACGTCTCGCTGCCGATGTGGCTCGATCGGGTCCCTTTCCTGCGCTGCCGCGACGAAAGCCGCCGCAGCTCCCGGCGGACAGTGTAGAAAGCAGTTTCACCGAGCGCGGTCTGATCATGACACTCGTAGAAGGGGTGAAACTCCTGCTCCGGGTCTGTGCTGCTTCCGTATCCCTTGATGCCGTTGACCGACCAGACCTCGAAGTCCATCGGTCGCGTTCGGTCCGGCATGACATGATATTCATGCTCACGCCCCGAGAGGTGTATCCGGTCGGCGCGTTTCGGGAACAGGTTTATGGCCGGCGAACAGTTCAGCCCGAAACTGGCACGGTCTATGATGTTCTCGAGTTCCGTATCGCGTCGATTGAACAGGAATATGATCTCGATTTCGGTGCTTTCACATCTCGCGATCGATTCCCTCAATCCACATAACTCCGCAAACAGGAATCGATCTGGAAACGCGAAGTACTCCCGAAGGAAGCGATACCCCTCGAAGCTCCGACGCGTAGGAGGGAGCAGCGCCTCTGAGGATCGGAATCCTGCGCCGCGCAGGCACGTGGCTGGCAGGTAGTCGCTCCACGCGCGCCTTCTGCCCTGCGGCCGTACCAGGACGCTCGTCGTGTTGCCGAGCAGCTGCTCATAGAGGCGGAAAGGTATCTGGCCTGCCCCTTTCAAGTGGAGCATCAGGCTGTCGAGCGCAAGGTCGCTGAATGCGAGTCCTGCGGTCGTGTGCAGTCGCAGGCGAATGCCTGCCTTGACGTCGCGCAATCGGCTTACATCGATCGTCGCCAGCGCGCCCGCCGAGTTGTAGTACTTGGCCTCCGTGATCTCGAGCGGCCAGAGCGTTACATCCTGCGCCGTGCGGTACTCGCAGGCTGTTCTCTCGCCTCTGCCCCTGACGCTGCGCAGGCTTGTCTGCCGCGCAATGAGCTGGCCGTCTGCCAGGGCGCCCTCCTCGAGGATGGGATCGAACTGCACGACGACCATCGAAGGCAGCGGCGCCAGGTAGTCGGGGTATACGAGCTCCAGCAAGTGCTGGGTGAAGTCCGGAAACTCGGAATCGATCTTCAGCTGCACTCGCGCTGCGAGATAGGCGAAACCTTCCAACAGGCGTTCGACGTAGGGATCCGCAACCTCGGCCGACTCCATACCGAGCCGCCCGGCAATTTTCGGAAACTCGCGCGCAAACTCCGCGCCCATTTCCCTGACATGCTGCAGTTCCCGGTTGAAATAACGAAGCAGCCGCGGATCCATTTCACACCTTATGCGTCTGATACCGCAATGTCGCCCGTCTCGAGATCGACTTCGGTCTTCAGGTAGAGCATCGTCGGCGTGGGCTCAGCCCAAAGCTGACCCTCAATAGTAAACACCATTGAATTACGCCCCATTGCCGTCACGTCCCGCTCTATGCTGACTCGCAACGTCGCCGGCAGAATCCGCGGTTCGAATTTCCTGACCGCTTCCGCTACCGACCGCTCGAGCGCGTTGGTATCGGTGCCCGAAACAGTCAGACCGGCGATGTCCGGCATACCGTAGTTCAATACTGAATCGCGAACCTGCGGGTAATGCTCGAGATCTTCGGTGGTTTCGAGGTGCCCGGTGTTCAGCAACCATCCCAGGTCGCGCAATACCGCTTGGCGCAGTCGTCGCATCGACAATACGCGCACGTCGCGCGACTCTTTCTGCGAGTCTGGCGCATTATCCGTAAGTCGATCGAGCAGCGATGGCTGAAGGCGTTCTTGAGGCGTCAAGTCAGCCATCAGATTCAGAATCTGCAGGCACTTTCATTGCGATGTCGCGAACCTCGAGCAGCGGAACTTCATCCTGGTCTGTGACGAAAATCCGCTGGCCCAGACCCTTATAGGAATTCTCGCTCAGACTCGTCCATTCGGTCCGCCTGCCGAGTTGAATCTTCGGATCCGCGGACGATTCCGACCCGGGGTAACGTACTGGAATGAGTGCGACGGCCTCACCGCCGTTCACCCATTTGAGTTCTGCGGGTAGCCACACCAGGTCCCGCAGGTCTTCGGGTTCCTCTAGCCGTATCCGGGCTACGTGATCAAACGGCACCCAGTAGTAGCGTCCGTTTACGATCGCCTCCAGCATTGGTCCTATCCGGGAATCGGCGTCGG
>JAAUYH010047595.1_pt1 | contig 12356 bp, 9 predicted proteins | sample 7278061 | NCBI WGS metagenome assembly JAAUYH01 (sample SAMN14350203, study PRJNA611818) | marine sediment metagenome | isolation source: surface marine sediment (0.6m) | place: French Polynesia: Moorea | collected 2018-08
CTATCGAGAAATACTATTTTGAATATCTCTATCAACTGAAACTTCATAATATTCACACTTTATCCTACGTTGATTCTTTCATTGCTCTATAAAAACAGCAGGCCTTCGGAGTTCCCCATGTTGTTCAATATTTCAGGCTTACCCTGTACTGTACCCTACAATGATTCTAGAACAGCCTGGTTTGAACTATTCAGAACAGCAGCCAAAACACTCGAAAAATCTTATAATTTAGGGTTTCTCATCAAGTTGTATCTACAGACTGTTGAAGAAAACCAGCTACATCAACACCAGAAAATTTTTCGGGAAAAATTTTAAAAGTCTGAACCGATACGGGATATGTCAGTGTATCTTGTGTGTGAGTAATATGCATTTTGATGATCAAAGATATCCACGATTGCTGGTCTCGTATTTGTCTTTTTCTTGAAGAACAAACCATTGAAAAGCATAGAAATTACTCAGGGAGACACATTTGTCCTTTATTCAACTTAACTCGCGGCTAGATGTGAACATAATGAATTCAAGATCTTACTGTTTGCTATACGGATTCTATCTTCAACTGTAGCTTCAGGGACAATTATGGATTCTAAAATGAAATACAGCAACTTGTAGATAATTTTATTTATATTACTGAATTCCAGATGAATGAGTATGAATATGTTATTGAGCCGTGTCTCGAAATCAAAAAAGCATCCAGAGACAGTATCTCGCATTAAGTATATCAGCTGGCCTTATCCCCGATTGAAACTGATGTTCTCTCTCTATGGTTGAATTGAGAAGTCAGAATACAAAGGATTCTCATAAAACTCCTTTTTCCAAATGTTCTAGCTGACAAAGGCTGACTCACTACAATTCGGTTGCTTTTGGCTGGAAGACGGAAGAAGACTCAACATGCGTTGAAAGTAGATTTCCTTGGTTTTCCGGATATTCTTGGCATTATCACAGCTACATTTTCTGAATAGCAGTTTCTTATTTTTTCTTGCTTTATTTGTAAGTACGAAAGGAAAATAAATATATTAATACTCCACTGATTGTCATTGAATTGTGACAACATCGGTACAACTCATTTCTAAACCAGCAATGCAATTCGAACTTCGAATCAAGTAAATTTATGCCTGCTACGTTAAAAATAGTGCGAAACATAACCGATCAAGTATTCTGATGTTGTAGTCGCATACTATGTGTTTTGCGTCCCGAAATAGTATAGGAAAACGAATACATGAGTGTATTCGAAAGTAAATCGAACGGTACCCTCCGGTTTGTTCAAGATAATGATTATCTCAGTACATATATGAACTGCTAGGACCTCATAGTCTCAGACGTAGGAATGGATAATTCAAATGAGAGCGTTATTTAACAATTATCTGACATAAGAGAAATATGGAGGAGATCAATCAGTGGTACAGGCTACGATAAGTTGAACCACGTACTCGAAAGCAATGAAACTCTTTAATTCCATCCTGTTCGAGAAAGCAGCACGCTAATGACGATCTCGCAAACAGAATTTTTGCATGAGTAATCGACCTACCCATTTGCAAGTTTGGTCTCATAACTCCGAACAGGAACCCTATAAATATTTAGTTTCTATCACTGGCGTTTTTCGTAGTTTCTTGGATCAGCGAAAACAGCACGAAAATATTCCTGGAACCTGACAGTTAACTTACTAAGTAATGATCAGAATTTTGACTTTAAACCGCGTTCTTTGTGAAACTTGTATAGAGCATGAAATTGCTGATCGTAATAATCGGATACTCATACTGTAATCTATCAAATTAAACCCGCCGTGAAGATGAAGTTTTCGACCAACAAATTCAATATGCTTGTGTTTATACCGATTCTATTTCTGATTTTTGGAGTATTATTGCACATATACATTTGCGTATGGCCGGTACCTCTCATCGAGTTTTGTTTTGAAATATGTAATGCACGCAGATTACTCGTCTATACTATACAAATTACTTTGCTTATAGAAAGAAGTATCGATTCGCCAAGTCAGTTAAGTGTGCCGGTGATGAACTACTAAGAGTCTTCCAACCCAAATTCTGTAATTATACTGTTTATAAATTGCTTTTATTGACATTAGAAACACAAAAGGTATTATCTTGCTTGAATTCTGCTTTCTAGGTAATATTTGATGTATTACAGACTTGAAATGCATACCGTATAGTACACGCCAACTGTAATCCATGACTTGTGTACCTGATGCCGCCATCGTTGCGGGTGTTTTGGCGACTATGTTAAATTAGGAAACGAAAGTGGCATCGAATTCAAATCTTACTTGCAACCTAGTTCGTGCGAATTTTGCAGCTAAGGGACGAGAGAATCGAAGACGTCTTTGTATATAGTACAGATCGCAGCTTCTTTTCTTAAAAAATTAAGGCTCAATTGTTTTATTCTTTGTCTACGGCACACTAAACCATGATTCGTCTATCATTGTAAGGTGGATCATAATTTTGATTGAGCTATTCAGAACGTAACGTTTGTGATTACATGTCGTGGGCATTTAAGATCATCACTCTCTGCAGAAAAAGACTTTAAAGCAATATTGAGTCCGTTTTTCACGCAAATTCGAATCAACGACCATTGTATCAGAAGAGCTTCTGTCTTTTTGGAAAGAGTAACAAATTACCTTACAAAGCACTTTGCTAAGCTTTCATGTTTTCGATGAATTTGTCAAGATCGCCTTAAGGACATTTCCGTGCTTCCGTATATCAATTTCTGGTTATTACTAGGAATCATGGCTGCATACATAATCATAGTATTCTCATGCACAGCTGATTATAATACTGTAATTAAATGTTTTGTAGAATTGAAGTATGGGAATTATACTTCATAGTATTTCTTCATAAGTTGTACATCCATTTTATCGGGAAACGCAAGGCTTGCACTGTGAAATATTAAAATAAAGCCAAGAACAAATATCGTAACTGTTCGAGATTTTCAAGCTATAGTTTTGTCTATCAGCCCGCAATGCTGAGTATGTAATGTTCGTAGTGCTTCGTTTGTGCAGAATGTTAGAACTCCTGAAATGTATTTGTTCAATGTTTATTTAAGTCGTTCCTAACTCTAGATCCACCTTGATACTGCTGCGGACTGCGCTCCTACTCCATTCATCATCGCAGTACTATAAAAATAGTGCAAACGGCGTAATAGGCAGTTCATTGTAATGTCAGCCTGAATTGAAGTTTGGATATTCTCTTATTAACTCAGAGGTTCCTTAAAATACGTTCGAATCTAAAATCCTCCCACTGATCAGTAATTCGTACTGAAATTGGATCTCTCTTGAATTTCAGTTTAACCACGTCGTGAAACAGTGAACATTTTGTTCAAGACGGATTGTTTAAAATATTAATATTATCAGCCTGCACAGCGAATAAAACTAAGAAACCAATTTACAACCGGACTATTTGCTCCGCATGGTCAACGAAATTCAGATGGATGTGTGGATGATTTCCAATCACTCGGGATACTGATGCACTATGAACCAGCTTGATAAGTTTCATCATCTAGACTATACTCCATTTCTTTCACTCATATACTGAACAACGCATTACAATATAGTAAAAATTATGAAAATATTGGGAAATAGTACAGCTGTAGGTTCAGTAATAAGTGGAATTGAGTTCAGTTGATTCCTGTGAAATTTTATGTGTATCATACGAAGACAGATGTGTCGGATACTTGGTTGATTTCTCATTATCTGTGAAGAATCTTGCTCAGATAATTGTTGACCAGGTTTTGTTTTTATTCAAGAGTGTCAGGAACTGGGCGTGAATCCCTTAGAGTTTCTACAGTCGTTGGCGCATCATAAGATATCGACGTGTATCGTTATATAGTGCGGCGCTCGGTGACACTGCCCCAATATGGACCTCGACGTATGGTCCCCTCGAACTCTCTACTGTAGTCTGCAGAATTTCGACATGTGGAGAAAAGTGGGGCGGTATAAAAACAAGGTTAAATTACTCAAACTAGCACGTCACTAGTTTGTAAATTTTAGTCAGTACCACAGCGAACTCGCGGTGTGGCCCGTTATAACTGCCAATTAGGGAATGCTATGCAATTCGATGGCTCCAAGTCACCATTTTGCAAACGATGTCGCAGTATCTCGCTCATGTCGTTACCTGAACGTTGGCCACCCAATCCGCATTTCTAAGCTGTATTTCTGGGTGGCTCGCCCAACCTTGAGCATCAGCAATTCGAACAGCACAACAGTGCGCCGCAGTCGTCACGGAGATACCTACTAGAAAGGTAGGATTCAGAGTTACGACGATGTTCGCGGCGCGGCGGGGCGCGTGGATTCCAAAACGCTTGAACACACATGCCCTAGTGTTCATCTTCCCTATCCACGCAGGGCGAGGGTGTGGAAGAGCGTGGCGGGGTCGTTCGTTCGTTTTCCGGCGGATATTCGACCATAGCAGTTGCGCTGCCGAGTTTATTACATAGACAGCATGGTGGTGGTACACGGTCCTATTTGCTACAGGTGGGTGTGGGGTACAGTTAGAGGGCGTTGGCGAGGCCCTTCTTCGCAGAATCGTCGGCCTTCTCCGCGAATCCGTGCATGCATGCGGCGCCGAACAGCGCGGCGACCGTGGTACCCTGCGCGATAATACGTGCGTGCATCATGGCCTGTGGCATGTTGAGCCTGCGCCGTTTCCACAATACGACGCCCGCGAACGCGAGGGTGGCACCTATCATAGGTGCCCAAGGGTCCTTCATCCAGGAGTCCTCGTCGACTTTCGACGATTCGTCCACATATTGCACGTCGAACGTCGGCTTGGTCGACCGGTCCTCGTCTTCGCGCAGTGCGAATCGTATCTTACGCCGCGCTTGCGTTTCGGGTTGGCTGTCGGCTGCAGTCGTCATGGTGTGTGTATGTGTGTGTGCGAGAGTGGTGCAGTGCTTAGTGATGGCACACGATGATGTAGTCGAATAGGTCGGTCTTATACTGTGCCAGCGCTCGGCGTGAGGTAGAAAACATGCATCAGAATAATGTAACAGAATAGTACGAAAGTGATTTGATTATTTTAATTAGCACATGACTAAGCAATATATCAATTGACCAATCAGCTTTTAGTGTACAGCCATCGAACCCTTCGGGTTGATGTTCATTGCGGGTGCTTGTATTAACAGTAAGATGTCGACCAGCATCCTAAGCGTAGAATCCACACTAGGTTTAAATTTACTTTACCCAACGCACGGTTTTACCAGTACTGTATCCTACGCCCTGCTGAAGCCTGAACCATTTCCCGAGCGTGAGCAAGTTGGACGAGTTTGACGAAACATCTCTATCGTTGTTGCTTTCGACAGGTGTGCGGATATCTCGGCGTAAATTGATTCCGCACTTTTAGAATAGAGCAAGTGCAAGACGCTTATCAATTTCATGCAAAGAAAATGACCCAAAACGCCACCCACTCCGCTGGATCAGTGAAGGAGATAGTGGTCGGATTTCACAGTTTTTGTGACGTCATTATTGATTTCCGAATGTAGGGGATTTTCTAGGGGTAGGTACAGTACTGTGACAAGTGAGGGATACTTTCCGTTTATAATCTATCGAACAATAATTAGGCTAAAGTTTCGACTCCCTGTATTACGGCGACGCATAGATTACAGGGAAGCCGCACCCGCAGTCCACGCACCGCGCTCATACGCGCCTGCAACAGGGCGGCGAGGCGCCTACCCGCAAGTACAGTACAGTACTGCGAGGGAACCCGAGATTGAAACCAACATTTGGACGAACTCGAGATCGAATCAGGCACTAGGGCTCATGCGAACGCGAACGAGAAGTAAATATAGTGCAGGTGGCTGGTGGTTTCTATCCGCCGCAACTCAATCTTGATAACGGATGATGAAAGGCGCGGCTAATACTGTACTGGATACCCTTCTGATTACGTCGATCGGCACGGTACAGTACGGCGTACAGGAACATCATTCACTAGACTTACCATTAAAATTCAACCCTCTTCTCGATCCTCCATGGAAATCCCATTGGAACAAGGGTTCCTTCGGCGCCAGCTACCCGTCGTATAACATCATTCCCGGGATGAGAGAGCTTTGCCATTCATGCCGTGAATAACCATATCGAACTCGACCACGAACCCAGAAAACAGCGGCATACCTGAGACTCTCGGATAGAGCACGTAGAATTAGACAAATCCACTACCACTGTTTCACCCAAGGGCATCGCTGCTGTTGGAATTAGAAACTTTAACAACACATCCGGTGGATTTCAACTGTTTCTGGGGGAGGGGAACAGTTGTAATCCCGCTCGGATAGATTTCCTCGTACAGTACGGTACGAATTCACCGAAGGCGCCCACGTAAATGCGCCGACAGTCGGACAATTTTCGAAAAGAGAGGCAGCAGGCGGGGGAAGAGAGTCGCAGCCGCGCGAGAAACGATAGGTACAGTCGCACATCAGCGAGGAAATCAATGGATGGCGTAACGCGGGGGCCGAAAAGTGAGATATGTGGGTGCAGCGGGCGAATTAAAGAATGTTCTTTTTCTCCCAAAGATCGTGGAACCGCGTCGAATGGAACAGTTCAAAGTGGTGCAGGCCGGTGGATTACGTCACGGCATCAATCTCTCTCGTAATTCCACCCCGCTGTTGACCACTGTATTGACACCATGCAAGTGCGTGGGCAGGTTGAGGGAATGCTATCGTGATGCGACAAATGCTGTGGTGTTGTCCCGTTGCGCGACACGGCCCCGAAGGATGACAATGTGAGCAACATGTTTATTTGAGACGGCGGGCGAGAGGTGCTTCTCTGTGCATTGCAATACAAAATAATCCGTGTGATAAGCGTTGCTCCTACGTCGAACCAAGCCCACCCACACAATTCACCGCATGACGGCGCAATTGTGAGATTTGTTTATACGAACTACCGCAACGGTTGCACGAAAATGGGCGCACGTTGTCGTGAACGAGCTTGATATGACGTGCGAGTCCGTCCTTGAACGCGAAAGTAGCTCCGCAGGTACTGCACCCAAACGGGCGTTCGTTGAAATGCACCGACCGTCGATGTTTTCGCAGATTGCCTTTCTCACCAAACCGTTTCGAGCACAAATCACATGCGAATGGCCGTTTCCCTTCGTGCACGGTGCGAATGTGTTTGCGCAGGTCGGCACTCTGCGCGAAGCAATGCCCACAGATGTGACAGGTGTTGCGCAACATTCGAAGTTCGGCGGGCGTGAGCCCCGCCGCCAAAGTCGATGGTTTGTTGAGCAGAAATTGCACGTCATGCTTGTTCTGACTTCTTCGCTTCGTTGCTGCCATATCCTCGTGACTTTTGACGAGCGGGTTGGTAACTGGGTGTGCCGGCCGAACACTGTCGGTTATCGACAGCCTTTTAAATAGAGCGAGCTAGGGTAGTTGTAATTCGGTACAGTCGCTGGCTAGTGCTGCGTTGCAGCGGCGAAATCTTGATAGTGTAAGGCTGGGGAAGAGCAGGCCGACTTATGATGATGATGGTGGTGACGGTGATGATAAGATGCACATCTCAATCCAACCGCGTTTACGAAACCGAATGGAAGTTTAAAAGGCTTGTCGAGGGAGATTTCTGCTCCGGAAGATGGAAATGTAAGTAAGAAATGCCGTCCTTCGATCTGAGAAATGTGCACGGTACAGTGCAACAGTGGTTTCCTACAGTCGGGGTGTGTAGATCGGTGAGATTCTCCGTTTTTTGAGGCATGGAAAACTCGAGAGATCGCGAGTAAACGGTTGTGCTGTTGTGAGGATCCGTTCACGGTATGAAAATAGTCGAGGATTGAAAAAGCACAGGAAATTGCCTTGCCGCACGATTTGAAAGTCGTGTGACTGCTCCACTGTATTGTTCTGTACCGACGCAATACACTGTACAGATGGCGGCTGCATTCGATCCCAGCCACGATATGCGTGGTCCCTTCGCCACCCCTCGTAGTACAGTACCTGTGCGTGGACGCTTTCACACACATATTTCGTACGTGTTCCGCACACTCTGGCACAGCGATCGGGCGAACCGACATGTAGATGGACAGTTACATGACGATTCTCGCCGTATTCGACATAGGCCCTCGCGAAATATGAGATTTCTTCTTACACTTCTGAACTATCTTCTCTATTTTCGACCATTTGCTGCCCCCCTGATGACCAGGGTACTCGTATCGTCTCTCGGTCGCTTTGTGTGTTTCATTTCGATCCATGGAATTCTCGCATGAACTTTGTTCCGTACAACTTGTCATACTTCTGATTTAGTGGTGTCTAGATTTTCGCGCATATCATCTGTTTATCATCGACCCCGAGATACAATTCGAATATCAGCTATTAATCTATTTATCGGCAAACCACTTTGCCGCTATCATGCACCATAAAGCCTTATATAACGACGCTTAAACCCTCGCGGTATCATAATATACTCACAACAATTTCATTAATCATGAGTCGACAATACACATGGAACGATCTGCCCGAAAGTCAACTACTCCCTGACGAAACTTTCACATCGGTCAAGCCATCCACCTCAAACAAACCGTCCCTTACTACTAGTACTAGCAGGCATCGCGAGCCATCCATACAGGAATCCCTCTCAATTGCGTCGAAGAAAACTAGTGAAAAGTCAACCGCTGAATTTACATGGAACAGTCTCTCCGAGTCTCAATTTCTATCAGACACCGATGAATCAGAGGAGAACTCGTCATCGTTTAGACGACGGCTACTATCCAAGTTGAAAACCGTGCGTCGTCCATTCAACACGTCGAGTCCAATGAATGCTGGCCTCAAACAATGTAGGTTGTATGGAAAACAGCTCCTCTCGCTGTGTTGTGATCTTAAGAAACGGAAGCGTCCGGACATGGGGCCATCGCCGTGGGATTCCGAGCGCTAGGAGCAATAAAAACGTAAATAAACTATGACAGCCTTGTAACTATTCCATCGTATCTTCTTTTAGATGCAATGTAGTGGTTCGTAACGAACGCAAATATCTCGCAATTCTCGTCGCGCAATGATCTTAGCACCGTCATAACCGCTCGCTTTACGTTGGCACGTTTCTACCGGCGGCTTGCGTCAGCTGTGGTGCCACGTTACAATACAGCTCAATGATGCACATAGTTTCGTAGTCGCAACGAACCCGCAGCACACATGTTGGTGAGTACGGACACTTTCGACGCACGAGCTGCGCTGTGGAAGGAAGAATCGCACCGAATTTTTGTCTCGTGTACAAAAAGTTTCTAGCACATGAAACATTTCTATTTGTTCGATACGACCAGGGTTTTGTGAGATGGATCGTATCGTCGATTCATCTCCCTTTTTCGCCCTTGTTGAATCAGGCATTATCGACACATCAATGGGCCGAATGTAAAACTTCGAATCTCCTACTATCTCCTCATCGAAAGCTATCGCATTGCTCGCTGCTCTCCAACCCTGAAATAAAGAATAATGGGATAGCATCGGAATTCGTTGCAATTGCGTCATCTTTGTGCTCGAATGTCACGCCGGTTTGATACATAAGCAACTCGGTCGGTTAATCCTCGAAAGTCTATCGTGGTACACCATTTTCCTACGCACTTTCAAATAGTAAGCTTCCACAACTCTGAAAAAACAGAAGTGAAACACTTGAGAAACAGTCTTTGAATTTGTTGGTTCAGAACAAAAGCGTAGTCTCAAGTCTATCGGTAGTTATGCAAAATATCACTTGCTTCCCGATATTGTCGTGCATTCGGTTTGGTGCAAGGGATCAATTTTAGAACGTTCTGTACGGTTTCTATTCAATTACTGCAGTGATCTATTGATCTATTTTCTAATAATGATTTATTTTTTACTATACATAAATGATCAAGCTCGGCACCCTTCCTACTGGATGAATTTCTATTTAATTTGAGCTCCCTGAACACCTTCCGGTCAGCAGGGTAGCCTAGACGTACATGCCTAGATGACCAAGATACAAAGTGCTAATTCCTATTTGCCTCATGGAGTTGTAAGAGACGGCCCCAGTATTCATCCAGATTTTCCATCCAAGTAGATTTTTCCTACGGTATGGCTATATCTCAGCCAGACCTATTCCACAACAACTTCGATCATGCTTTTCGCGCTTCAATGCAATTTACATCACTTGATAGTTACGTCATCGTGCATTCTTCGTAAATATCATCTTTCTCTCCCTAATTCTATCGAATTTCTTCGTCTACTGTTGGACCGCATCGGAAATTGCTCTGCGCAATCATCGACCCGAAAGCAAGATCAAGGCAGTTTGATGATAAGAAACTAAATCAATAATCTCTAACCGGTTCGACAGCAGTTCTACGGAAGAATAGATTCGTGATCACCATAATATTTAATAGTAGTGAGTACCACGAGCAAACAATTTTCCGAGATGCCGCTTCACCAATGAGACCTGCCAGTTAAATAAATCAGTAGATGTTTCGAATATTGAAATCTGTTTGTATTCTGTATTTAACAGTGTCTAGTTTCGTAAATAAAAGCTGTACTCAACGAACTACATCGATCCTAGTTTGAACATGTCTCTCGGTTAAACTAAGTAAATAGAAATATGTAAACTCAATTCGACAGGAATAGAGAAATGAGTTTGGAAGATTTAAAGTACAAGTACAACGAATGATCAGAATGCGAGATAATTGCAATTTTGATATTTATTGAGCGATATCAATCTAGGCTCAAACGTGACAGACAAGATCGATGACCGTTTGACGATTCTTGACGTAATTTGCGTGGAGAAAAGTAGGACAACTTTTGTAGAAACTTCGTCACGTAGTTACGTAGACCGTTCTTCCGTGCTTCATCAGCGTTCCAAGTCTCGTCACAATAACGACTTCGGACTTGACGGAATTTCAGATAATAAATGTAAATATTTGCTGCAATAGTATCTGCTATCGGTTCAGTTATCCCCCGACGTCCCATTTATGAAACACTAATGATCTTACCGTGTAAAGTAATATGGTGTCGCTTTAGTACGTACCGCCTCACTTCAGAAATTTCATACAGAACCGTTACTTTCGAATAATCAGGGACACATGTCGTTTATAAATGTAGTACATGCTAAGGTGCTTGCTACACTTCTACCAACAAAAATACCGATCAAATACGACGTTCAATTTGGTAAGAGTAGGGTGGAATTTGGGGAATGTGGGGAGTAGAGAGAAAAGGGGATATGGGAATGTGGAATATGATTATTATTTTGATTACATATTATTTAACAATTCGAAAACCTCAAGACGGTGCTGCTATGATTGTTCGATTAGTCATGACACTTCAACATTTTTATAACTTCGAGGAGGTGGTACGTGATATATTGGTACAAGAAACACCAGTGCCGGTGGAAGGTTTTGTCATGTTTTTAGATTGAACCTGAAATAAAAATCTGCTGCGCATATAATGCAATATGCTTAATGGCTGTCTAGTTGAGGTTAATCGCATTGCCTCATTGCAGCTCAAAGTCCTCTTGCATTTTATTGAAATGTTCATTTCAAGGAACCGTCTGCGAATACTTTGAAAATCATAATTTTATGCACATGGAATATATTACTCAAATTTGTTTCAGGTACAAGCACAGATTTCATGCTGCATGACTTCTACCTTAAGATTGCAGAACTGAATCAAGGGAAATTATCACTTAAAATATTGGCTCATTGGGAAACATGAGGCGCTGACACAATACAGTGGATAGAAGACAGCGTAGAAAAGGATGTAATAAAAAATCGTGAATTGTTTGATCTAAAACTTATTGCAAACCAGATCTTCGAAAGTATGTCCCAAATCGATAAAAATCTTGTATTGGTTACACTAAGTTAATCTATATGCCCACATTCAGTTTTTCGGCAATACTACACAATAGATTGTTAAGCTTCCTTGGTTTTTCTAGCGTTGATGTACATATCGGGAACTCAATGTTCTTATTCTTTTGTTGCGTCCCTCCAGTGCTGCATTGGAAATGGTATCAAATTGTAGATCGGATTCTCCCAGTCCATTTACAGATTCACGCTCTGTTGTGATGAACGCTGGTCAGTAATTTGACGATGCCATTAAAAACAGGCTACACGCTACAGACTCTAGCTTCTTTGAATTCCAAAAATAGTTCCAGAATGATAGGTAAGTTTCTTCATCTTCAAATTCACTGTATTGTTGTCAGATATTTAAAGAAAATACTGATGGGCACGGAACACAAGTACGGAATTCTTGCAAAACTGGGTTGTACTGCGAATACTCTGAATTCTCGCATATGTACTGGAACTATCAAATTCTACTTCCTTGTCAATAGCTTGCTGCTTGAATTCTTTAAATGTCGAGTGCATGAGTTTCTATTGGCCTCCAGTTCTTCGAGCTGTAGATAGGCACCATTGATACTAGATCAAACGAACTCAGAAAAGGATCGA
>JAAUYH010062316.1_pt1 | contig 12356 bp, 11 predicted proteins | sample 7278061 | NCBI WGS metagenome assembly JAAUYH01 (sample SAMN14350203, study PRJNA611818) | marine sediment metagenome | isolation source: surface marine sediment (0.6m) | place: French Polynesia: Moorea | collected 2018-08
ATTTATTTAAGTTTTGCCAGTGCATTTTCCGCCGCAGCTTTTTCTGCATCCCTTTTACTGCGTCCCCGACCTTCACCATAAACTCGATCGCCCACTAACACCTTGGCAAGAAACTCTGGAGCATGACAAGAACCTCCAATAGGGATAGTGTCATATTTGGGGGGAGAGGGAGTAATATTTTTTTGTACCCATTCTTGAAATCGATTTTTTGCATCCACATTGGAGCGTAATGTAAAAGTTTTTTCAGGGACTGAATTAAATAAAGGTTCAATAACTGCACGCACAGCCTCGATATCACAATTTTTATCAAGGTAGTAAGCTGCGATTAAAGCTTCAAAAGTACTACTAAGTAACTTAGGATTTTGAGAACCTCCCTCACGTTTTGCTCCTTTACCCAAGCGTATTTTTGAGTTTAAACCTACTTCAAGAGCAAAATTTGCCAATTGTTGTTCGTCTACAAGCGCGGAACGTCTACGGGTTAACTCATCTTCCCCTTTTTCTGGATATCTTTGATAAAGATACTCACCACTTAAAAAATTTAACAACGCATCGCCAAGAAATTCCAAACGTTCGTTATGCTCGCCAGACTGTGGATGTTCGTGAAGATAGGAGCGATGGGTTAGTGCATTAAGTAGAAGTGTTCGATCTTTAAACTTAAGAATTTGATGCATTTTCATGCTTTTTTGAATACGGATGTCTCTGTTAATCAAGAAAGAAAAAAGAAGAAATAGAAGAACTAGAAATTAATTAGACTTGAGACAGGGCGCATCCCAATTGTTGCAAAAAAAAAATTTTTTTGTCTAAGAAATTAGCGCAAGGTGGATTATTCAACCATGCACGAGCAAGCGAAGTAAAATATTATCACCATAAATTTACAAGTAAATTGAACCTAGTAAATTTACAACTGACAGATTTCAGTAACTTTAGACCAGATAAATTTAATTTATATATTTGGGATGCTTCCCTTTCGGTAAGCCTTTAAAATTAGGCATTGGGAGAAATAAAATCTCGTATTATAGCGTGGTAGTTAGCACCCGATGAAAGCGGTGTTTTTGCAATACATACAGTATGCTCCGCTAACCGCTAGTTGCTCAGGTTGTCATATGTAATGACTTTTCTTAATTTTCTTTTCTGTAAAAAAAAGACTCTCCCGGACAAGTGAGTATCTAATTATAAAAATTTGAAAGATTAAGCTTTGAAATATTAGAATTTGAAATATTAGATTTTAAAATATTACGCTTTGAAGTATTAGGATTTGAAGTATTTATAGCAATCATATTTGATTTGCGAAGCGGTAAATCCTTCAGAGACGCGACATATTTCCCTCTGGAAAAGCTAAGAAGAAGGCATCTCTAAAATTCTAAAATATTGGTTCTCATGAATGGTGTAGAATTACTATATATTAGAAAGTAATGAAAATATATTAGAAAATAATGAAAAATATTGGTAATTATTTTTCATTAAATTTGATTGAAAATATAAATTTGATCCCAGAGATTTGGACGACATAAAACAAAAAAGTAGAGTTCTGTTAGCATAAGCGCGGAATACTACAATACCGCATTCTCGCACTTAAAGATAAAACAGCAGACAATTGCGACATCTAATTATTGCCTCAATGGTGGCAAGTTTTGGTATGCTAAAAAGCTAGATCGGTAATGATGAAAACTATGCCCGCCACCAGTGTTAGCCCTTCAAATATCGCTTTTCCCCTGACAGCCGTAGTCGGTCAAGAAGCAATCAAGTTAGCTTTGCTTTTAGCCGCAGTAGATCCTGGTTTGGGAGGGATTGCGATCGCAGGTCGTCGGGGTACAGCAAAATCGATTATGGCACGGGCGATTCACGCTCTTCTTCCGCCCATAGAAGTTGTTGCAGGCTCTATAAGTAATTGCGACCCCCAACACCCTGAAGAATGGGACGATGAACTATTAAAAAACACTTCCTCCTTCGGGGGAGATCAGGATGGGTTTCCTTTGGCGACTACTCAGGATGGTGTCTCACCAGACACAGTTAATGACAACCCAAGTGGGGTAAAAACTGAAATTATTCCATCACCTTTTGTCCAAATTCCCTTAGGAGTTACAGAAGATCGACTTTTAGGATCTGTAGATGTAGAAAAATCAGTTCAGCAAGGACAAACAGTTTTTCAGCCCGGTTTACTCGCCACAGCTAACCGAGGAGTTTTATATGTAGATGAGATCAATCTTTTAGACGATCAAATCAGCAATCAATTACTAACCGTTTTATCAACCGGGCGCAATCAAATCGAACGGGAAGGAATTAGTTTTCAGCATCCTTGTAAATCACTGTTTATTGCTACTTATAACCCCGAAGAAGGAGCCCTACGGGAACACTTACTCGATAGAATAGCTATTACCTTGAGTGCTGATGGTGTCTTAGGTTTAGACCAAAGAGTTCAAGCGGTAGAACAAGCAATTAACTATTCCCGATCGCCCAAAGAATTCTTACAACAATACAGCGAAGACATTGACGCCCTCAAAACTCAAATTATTTTGGCAAGGGAATGGCTCAAAGAAGTTACCATTAGCCGCGACCAAATTAATTATCTTGTTGATGAAGCTATTCGTGGTAACGTCCAGGGACATCGTGCAGAGCTATTTGCTGTACGCGTCGCCAAAGCAGCTGCAGCCTTGGAAGGACGTAACCAAGTTAATGCTGAAGATTTACGGCGGGCTGTAGAATTGGTCATAGTTCCTCGAGCAACTACGGTGGAGACACCACCAGACCAACAGCCCCCACCACCACCTCCCCCACCACAGGACCAGGAAGAACCCGAAGACCAAAATCAATCGGAAGAAGAACCAGAAGAAGAGGAAGAACAACAAGAAAACGAAGAACAACAAGAACAGGAACCACCCAGTATCCCCGAAGAATTTGTATTTGATCCTGAGGGTGTAATTCTCGACCCCAGTGTACTGTATTTTGCGCAAATGTCCCAAAGACAAGGAAAATCAGGTACTCGCAGCCAAATTTTTTCCGATGACAGAGGGCGTTATATCAAACCGATGTTACCCCAGGGTAAAGTTCGCCGAATAGCTGTAGATGCTACATTACGAGCCGCTGCTCCCTACCAAAAAGCGCGAAGAGCTAGATATCCTGGAAGAAAAGTAATTGTCGAACAAGCAGATATGCGTTCTAAACGCTTAGTACGTAAAGCTGGTGCATTGGTAGTATTTGTTGTTGATGCTTCCGGTTCGATGGCATTAAACCGCATGCAATCAGCAAAAGGTGCGGTCATGCAACTACTTACAGAAGCCTATCAAAACCGCGACCAAGTAGCATTGATTCCTTTCCGAGGTGAAGAAGCTGAAGTTTTACTACCACCTACTCGTTCTATAGCTTTAGCGCGATCACGTTTGGAAACTTTACCCTGTGGTGGCGGTTCGCCCTTAGCTCATGGTTTAACCCAAGCCGTACGTGTTGGTTTAAACGCCAGAATGAGTGGCGATATCGGGCAAGTTGTAGTTGTAGCGATTACCGACGGGCGGGGTAATATTTCCTTGTCACGTTCTTTAGGAGAACCCCAAGAGCCAGGTCAAAAACCAGATATAAAAGGCGAATTATTGGATATCGCGGCAAAGATACGCGCTGCTGGGATTCAATTACTAGTAATTGACACTGAAAGTAAATTTGTCTCCACAGGTTTTGCTAAAGAATTAGCACAAACAGCAAGCGGTAAATATTACCATTTGCCAAAAGCAACCGATAAAGCAATTGCTGCGATGACTAAAGGTGCAATAGCAGATATTAAGTCCCAGTAATAGTCTTGGTAAATATTTAATGGTTAATTGTTTGTTTCATTAACACCCACTGCATAAGCAGTTAAGGTATACAGCAATTACCCATTACACATCACCAAACCGAATGTAAATAAATAGATAAAGATATTTCTGAAGATTGCTGTAGCGTTTGGAAGGTGTTGATTTCGGAAATGAGCGCCTACAATGTAAATCAAATAGATATTCAAGCAGAAGTTCCTGCTGAAACAGTTTGTGGCTGCATAAAAGACACTAAATCCTGAATGCCTTTTTGCAAATATCGCGTTACTGTCATTGGTGAAGTTCCAATGGTTTTAGCTGCATCCTTCCGAGAAAGTTCTTTTAAAAACACTAATTCAACTGCCATCCGGGGTTTTTCTTCCAACATATCGATCGCCCCTCGAAGCTGCTGTCTTTCTTCTTCTAGTTGTTGGTGAGAACTACTACGTTGACAGGGGAGTGCTTCACCCAGAGTCACTTGACAATCAACATAATGAACCACTGTTGCATCTAAACTTAATGGCATCCTGTTTTGTGCAGCCAACTTAGTTTCTTGCCATTCTTGTAACGAAACCTTCAATAGTTTAGCAATTTCAGCATCTTTTGGAGGTCTACCCAAATCTGCTGCTAATTCTTTACGAATTTTTTGCCCCTCATTGTAGAGTTCTTGCCATCGTCTGGGTATCTTTAATAAAGTACTGCGATCGCGAAGAAAATGAAGCATCTCACCCCGAATATAAGGTACAGCAAAAGAACTAAAAGCATAACCTTGAGATGGGTCGAAACGTTCAATTGCACGAATCAAACCAAAATAACCGATTTGCTCTAAATCTTCATAAGGTTCATTACATTGATGGCTAAATTTATGAGCCATCTTCCGTACTAAACCAGTATGTAGTTGTACAAGTTTATTGCGTAGTTTGATTGAAGGATTTTGATAGTACATACGCATTAGTTCCATACTATCGTACCTCATAGAGGACTGAGTAGCTACCATATGAATACCCTTGTAATAACTTCCATCTCGGGAAAGGAACTTTAATCAATAATTTTTATACTTAGTTGCATCCAAATAGAGAATTCAGTGTTTTATGCTTTGTGAGTCAACTTGATAATTAACTTTAAGCATGCAACTCAGTATTAAAGCTGTAATTATTTTCCTTGTGAAAGGTTTTGCAGACCATTCGTCCTTTCACTGAAATTGCTAATAGTCTCACTCCACGGCTCAGTATTTATACGTAATTTTGTTTTTGTTTTCCATTATTGAAATAAATTTTGTTAAAGAATAAGCCTGTAAACACGCTTATTAGCACCATGGTTAGAGGTATTGTCTGTGCGCCAAAATGGTAAAAACGATAAAATTTGATTGGATTTATTTTTTGATATATGAGTAATACAAGTAATTTCCGGGATGCTATCCGCAATGCCAAAACACAAGCTCTTGTCGGTCCAAATGTCATTGCGAACGCTCTACCTTTCGTAGGTGGTGGACTTCTACTAACAGCCTTGGGAACCTACGGTGGAATTAATATCATCCAAAACAACCCTGAGTTGTTCTTCCCAACTTTTATTGGTGCGTTAATTGCAGAAATCATTCTCTTCTTTATCGCCCGCAATGTTGCTGAAAAAGCTAATAATGCAGTAGCTCTTCCTTTGCTTGCTGCTTACAGTTTGTTGTCGGGCTATACTCTGAGCGGTATTGTATTTTTAGCTTTAAGAACCCAAGGAGTTGGAATCGCAGGTGTGGGCTTTGCTGCTTTTGGATGTGGTATAACTTTTGTTTTTGCTCGTCAAATTGGTTCTAACCTTTCCGAGGAAGATGGTATTGCCCTATCCAAAACAGTTAGTCTGGGAATAATTGCTCTAGTTATTGTTTTGGGGCTTCAGTTAGTTTTGAGCCTTTTTGGCATTTATACTCCTGGCTGGTTAGAAATTAGTATTTCCGGTATTGGTGTACTTCTCTTTGCTGGTGCAGCAGTGGTAGATTTCTTCGTATTACCACGTACTTATAGCGATGATCGATACTTAAGTGCAGCATTATCGATGTACTTAACCTACATAAATCTATTTATCTTCATCTTGCGTTTGCTGATTGCTATCAATAGCCGGGACTAGTGAAGTAGTTAGTCAAATTACAACGCTAAAACCAAATAAAGCAACATTAATTAAATAAACCCCAGCTATACCCAGACCAATATTTTGTAGGTACAACTCAATTGTTTGCAATCAAATATTCAAACTGGATCTGGTCTTAATACATTAATCGTGGTGCTTGCATTTGTAAGTACCACGATTTTTAGATTATAGGATTTTAGATTATAGGATTTTAGATTCTATGGTTTTTAATCTTTAAATTCTTTTGGTATTTATGAAATTTTCATTTCTGTATTTAATTATAATTCCGTAAAAACATTGAAAATTATTTATATTTATTGTTTATAAATTAAAAAGATAAGTGTTTCATTAAACACGTTTATTTTAATTACAAATATGTAATTATCCGTAACATTTATTTTTAAGAAAAAACTTAATTAGATCCCCTTGTCGAAAGGTAAAACCAATGAATAAATTGAGAACATCGATTCTCAGGGAAACCTTTTCATGAAAGTTTGGAATAAGGTATTATTCGTATCTGCTACAATACTAGCCACTTTAGGAGCTTTTGCTTCTTCTGCACAAGCAGCTGGTTTTAACTATATTCGTATCGGCGATCGTGACGGTTTGGGTTATGGAAACGGTTCGGGTTACACCGCAGCAAACGGTGACGCTGCTAATGTTGATGGAAAAGGCGTATTGGGAGTTGGAGATTTTATCCCAGACCTTAATCAAGATGGAAAATTAGCAACTGGTAAGGGAGATGATTTTGATAATCGTAGCGCGGCAGAAAAATTAAATACTGCGATTCAAACTAAAGGATTTATTGATAATGGAAGCAGTGGTTCCATATTTACTGATATTTCTCTGTCAACTAGTTTCATTAAAAAAGCTAATTTTTCTGAAAAAGGTTTTTCTGAAAAAGATTATAGATTTCAGAATACAAATGGAGATCAAAAAACCAGTCAGATTCCTCTTCCAGGATTTGATTTTGACTTTTCCGTAGATAAAAATAATGTAGTTAAAGACTCCCCGGTCTACTTTAATCTCCTCTTTGGCGATTACGATGTGAAAGATGCCAAAGTTGGATTTTGGAAAGCAGATGGGAGCTACTTTGAGAGACAGCTAACAAAACAAAAAAATAGCAAAGGTCAAGATGGCTGGATTCAATCAGCCTTTGTAGAACTAGATTTTGATGAAGTATTTAGTGCGACTGCGAATGGTTATGACGGGCTCCTGAGAACTAAGATAATTGCTCCTGATGAGCCGTACTTAACTTTTGATTATGCTGAACTAAGTACAAAACGAATTTCATTGGATCCCGATCCTCAGTCCGTACCAGAGCCCACAACAATATTAGGTTTGGCTGTATTTGGAATATTTGGAGCTAGTTCTTTACGCAAACGCCAAACCGTGAATAGCTAACCTCTAAAATTTGCCAATACATCCTTCTCTGATCGTGCAACTGAGCAATAATACCTTGCTGCAATTCCTCAAAATGTACAAAACTTAATTTATCTTATCCTCACCAAAAGCAATCAGCAATAAAAATTAACCAACATAAACAATTAAGATTTTCTAATGCTTAAAATTAATCTGAAATAAACCTAAATTGTATAATTACAATCTGCAAGGGTATGCTTGCAGTTTTTTTATTTTTAAATTAATAGAATTAAAGCAATAATATTCTTGCATAAGCAACTTAGTAATCACTATGGACGCTCTGGAACTTAAACGCGAAGTCGAAATGTTGTCTGGTCGCCTGGGTAAAACCCAGGAGTATCTTTGACGTTCCCGCATTAACCGCCAAGATTCAAGATTTAGAACAGACCGCAGCACAACCTGATTTTTGGGACAATCAAAGTCAAGCCCAAAAAATACTCCAAGAATTAAATGACCTCAAAGCGAATCTTCAACAATACAAAGACTGGGAATTAGGTTTGGAAGATAGTAAGGCGGTGTTAGAGCTTTTAGAGCTTGATGCCGATGGAGCATTAATTGAGGAAGCAGAATCTACTCTTAGTAAACTCAACCGCGAATTAGACCAGTGGGAATTACTGCAATTACTTTCTGGGACTTACGATAGTAGTGGAGCAGTGCTTACAATAACAGCCGGAGCTGGTGGTACTGATGCCCAAGACTGGGCAGAAATGTTACTACGCATGTACGTCCGTTGGGCTGAAAGTTACGGTTATAAGGTTACTTTGACAGAAGAATCTAAGGGGGATGAAGCTGGGATAAAATCAGCAACTTTAGAAATTACTGGACGTTACGCTTATGGCTATTTACGTTCAGAAACCGGAACCCACCGCCTGGTAAGAATTTCGCCATTTAATGCTAATGGTAAACGACAAACTAGTTTTGCAGGGGTAGAAGTCATGCCCCAATTAGACGATTCTGTTGAGTTAGAAATTCCAGAAAAAGATTTGGAAATTAGCACATCTAGATCTGGTGGTAAAGGTGGACAAAATGTTAACAAAGTAGAAACTGCTGTCAGGGTAGTTCATATACCCACTGGGATCGCTGTCCGTTGTACAGAAGAGCGTTCTCAACTGCAAAACAAAGAAAAAGCTCTTACCCGTCTCAAAGCTAAATTATTAGTCATTGCTCAAGAGCAACGTGCTCAGGAAATCGCAGAAATTCGTGGCGATATGGTGGAAGCAAGTTGGGGAAACCAAATCCGTAACTACGTGTTTCATCCTTACCAAATGGTTAAAGATTTGCGTACAGAGGTGGAAACAACCGCTATTAATGATGTCATGAATGGGGAACTCGATTTGTTTATCCAAGCTTATTTGAGACAGGAAAATCAACTTGTAGAGAATACCTCTAACTAATAAGCACGAGATTTGGGATTCAATTTGGTGGGTGAATCAAGGTGGCTGAATCAAAATTATTGGATTAAACTTCTGGGACTAAATCTCTTGAAGTCAAATTCTCAAATTACTTTGTATTCCCTAAGTCCCACAATTCTTAACTCAGAATTGATAATTTCAGAATTGATAATTATTTCCACAAGAACATTAAAGTACTCAACAAACTGTTACATTGAAGTAAGGTTTTCGGATTTAATAAAATTTATGGAGAATTCTTCTTCCGAGGAAAAACAACCCTCTTACGTAAAACTCGCAATGAGAAACATGGTGCAAAAGCGTCTGACCTCTTTAAAGCACTTTGCCTTGACTACAATAGGATTATTGACTGTTTTAGTTGGTCTTGCTTATCTAACTCGATAAAGAAGCAAGGAGCTGTTTAGCTAACTTCACTTACAGTTGTCTAAGTCAGTTAAGGACATTTATACCTTTGCAAGCTGAAATTTACGTACAAGACAATTTTTATTCCGAGCAAATTTCTCTTCCAGATTTCGAAGTTGGCGATCGCAATAACCGAATTTCCAGCAAAACTTGGGAGAGTTGGTTTTGTGCCTGGCTTGATGTTTTACAGCCAGATATATCTAAAGCTCCAAGTTATGAAATTGGATTGCGCTTAACAGATGATATAGAGATTCAGAAGCTAAATTATGAATATAGGCAACTAGATAGACCCACAGATGTTTTAGCTTTTGCAAGCTTGGATACAGATATACCCCAATCAGTGCAAATACCTGACGAAATACCTCTATATCTTGGAGATATTGTTATTTCTGTTGTCACAGCTAGTAAGCAAGCAAAACAGCAGGGTCATAGCTTACAAACCGAGCTTGCATGGTTGGCTTCTCATGGTTTACTTCACCTTTTAGGTTGGGATCATCCTGATGAAGAGAGTTTGATAAAAATGCTAAACCAACAAGTAATATTACTGAGGACAGTGAATATTATTATTAACGTATAATTACTTGATTCCTAAGAAACTAATATTACAAGTTTATAATGATTTAACAATCAAAATCAGATTTAGCAAAAAATTACTGAAAAATTAGATCCACTTTTGTAGAAAACTATATCAGGGTTACTTAAAAAGCAAAATGCGAACAAGTGCTCTTTGCACGTTTTGAACAAATGCATTTTTATTTCATTACTTCTTATAGTTTCCACATTTCATAATATATGTCCCAGCAAGTATCTTCACCAGCAACACCAAAACATTTAGAACCGATTGTGACGCAAGAAAGGAAGTACTCATGGAAAGTAGCTAGTAACTTATTTACTAGTTTTAGATATGCATGGGCTGGTATTAGTTACGCATTCAAGACACAACGTAATTTTCGTATTCATGTCTCTGTCTGTGTCCTTGCACTTGGATTGAGTATTTTTTTGCGGCTCGAAGCGATTGAAGTGGTAGTTATTGGTATTACCAGTGGTCTAGTTTTAACTTTAGAGCTTTTGAACACTGCTCTTGAATCTTTGGTAGATCTAACGGTCAAGCAAACTTATCACGATTTAGCCAAGATTGCTAAAGATTGTGCAGCAGGTGCAGTACTAATCTCAGCTTTTGTTGCCATATTTGTAGCATCAATTCTGATTCTTCCACCACTGACAAAGTTAATAATTACATATGCGCATAACTTTTACTTGAATTAAGCCAAGATTGAGATTCTCTACCCATATAGAATTTAAATAAATTAAATATACTCATATCAAAATGACACTGATAGAGATTAAATCAACCAAAAATCAGGCAAAATCTGATATGGAATAAAAATCAGGAGTCATTGTTTTTGATTATAGTAATTGATAATTACGATAGTTTTACTTATAATTTGGTGCAGTATTTGGGAGAGTTAGCAGTAGATTTCCCCGTTGCATCGGAAATTAAAGTTTTTCGTAACGATAAAATATCCCTTGAGCAAGTTCGGGAAATGAATCCCGATGGAATAGTTATTTCTCCTGGACCAGGACGTCCGGAAGATGCAGGTATTTCTTTAAATCTGATAGAGCAACTAGGACCTAGCATCCCGATTCTGGGAGTTTGTTTGGGTCATCAAAGTATTGGTCAGGCTTTCGGTGGTAAGATTGTCTCTGCCAAGGAACTAATGCACGGAAAAACTTCATTTGTTAAGCACTCAGGTGTGGGAGTTTTTCAAGAATTAGATAACCCCATGAATGCTACCAGGTATCATAGTTTGGTTATTGAGCGGCAAACTTGTCCAGAAGTATTAGAAATTACAGCTTGGTTGGAAGATGGAACAATAATGGGAGTCCGACATCGGAACTATCCTCACATTGAAGGCGTCCAATTTCATCCAGAGAGTGTCCTGACTATTTCAGGAAAGCAATTGTTGCAAAACTTTCTGAAACAATTACAGTCGAGAGAATAATTAATGAAACGACGACAGTTGATCGGCTACGCTGGAGCGGGATTGGTAACGACTTTGGTTGCTAACTTGGGTTCTCAATTGCAAGCTGATGCCCAATCTCGCGGTTCATTATCAATTCGTTGGTTAGGACATACCAGTTTCTTCTTCTCTGGTGGTGGAATTAATATTCTTTCCAACCCCTTCGAACTGGTAGGTTGTACTGCTGGTTATCGTTCCCCCAAAAAAAGAGCAGATTTAGTTATTATTAGTTCCCAACTACGTGATGAAGGTGCAGTAAAAGGTTTACCTGGCAATCCCAAGTTGATGTATTTACCTGGGGTTTACCAGTTTAAAAAGATTAAATTTCAAGGATTCAGTAGCGATCGCCAACGCGATGGTAGAAGATTTAGCGAAAATATTGCTTGGGCTTGGGAGCAAGCAGGGGTTAAAATTTTGCATCTTGGAGGAATTGCAGCTCCAATCACAACGGAACAGAAAATCCTCATGACTGGGGCGGATATACTATTGGTCCCTGTGGGGGGTGGTCCAAAAGCATATAGTCCGGTTGAAGCGAAACAAGCTATTGAAACAATTCAACCCAAACTAGTGATTCCTACCCATTATCGAACTCAAGCTGCGGATACTAGTGCTTGCAGTCTTTTACCGTTAGATGATTTTACTTCAACTATGGATGGTGTTGAAGTTCGTCGTAGTAATATTGACAAGATTACTGTAAATTCTGCTAGCTTACCAGAAAATAAGGTTATCCAAGTTTTAAGTTACAAGTTTTAAGTCAAAAGTTTTTGGGTTACAAGTTTTTGGGTTAAAAGTTTTTGGGTTACAAGTTTTTGAAATTTAAAACTTATGAGCTTTAAGCTTTAAAACTTAACGTTTCAAATATCCAGCTAATTTGAGTTTAGAAATTTTGTAACAAAAGTTAATCAAATTTGTATCTTTCCTCGTATTTATTCCTCCCCAACCAAATTTTTCTCATTGAAGTGGATCCTCTTCCACCGCAACAGTGTAGAAATTATGGATGGGGTTAACTAATTGACTCCTATTAGATTATTTTGCTACTGAATTTGAATTTAATTTAATTCACAAATAACTCACCCTTATTTTTATTAGGAAAAGAAATATATATGATAAATTTTTATTATTTTAGTTTTTTATTAAGTTACTAAATATTGAGATTCAAGCTAATTTTGATAAAAATCATTAGGTTTTAATAAGTTTAGGAAATATTC
>JAAUYH010102013.1_pt1 | contig 12355 bp, 9 predicted proteins | sample 7278061 | NCBI WGS metagenome assembly JAAUYH01 (sample SAMN14350203, study PRJNA611818) | marine sediment metagenome | isolation source: surface marine sediment (0.6m) | place: French Polynesia: Moorea | collected 2018-08
ACCACAGGTAGGATTTAGTATTAATGGAGGTGGAATAGTTTGTTTAAAAACTTGGGAAAACTTACACCAGCGACGCAAAGCCACTGAAAATAAACGAATTCAGGATTCTGTATCAGTTCAGAATTCTACACCAGTGCAAAGTTCTGTACCGAAAGTAGTTCTGTCCAACTCAGTTTACCGATCGCGAATCTCTTCATCACCAGTCCCTTCATCGGTTACAGAAGAAAATTCCGAAATTTATAAAACAATTAATCATACTCAAGAAATCCCAAGAGTTTCCCACAGGTTGAGCGCTAGAGAACTAGAAATGTTACAACAACTATCACGGTCGGAAATAGCTACAAATTTAACTATACATCCAATCTGGTTATCAATCGAAAAAATTCTACGTCAGTACGCGCAATACCACTTAGGCTTATCTATTCGTTCTGCTACTTTGATTGACTCTTATTTTGCAATTAATTATGATGCAACCGTTTGAAATTGATGAAAAAATAAAAAATAGTACTTGTTACCCAACAGATGATACAAATAATCTGTATGATTCATCTTCTACGTTAAATTATTATGGACCAAATTTTCAAACCATAACTAGTAAAATTTCTTCCCAAGAGAAATCTAGTAGTGAAGAAATTTACAGCTTTCCTGATGACCCCGAACAGCCAAATCAGTGGATTAATCCAGATTGCTCCCAACAAAAAAACAATAATTCAGAATCAACCAGGTCAGAAGTAATCGAAAACAATAACAGCGATCGCGACAATCATACTTCTTCGCAAATTATAAATCGCGATGATAACCACAAATCTGACGACCGATCTAACAATAAGTCAGACAATACATCTGATAATAATTTATCTAATAATAATTTATCTAACAATAATTTAGAACTAGCATCAGGCTCATCAAATGGTATCAATGATATACCGATAAAAGACAACCAAGAAGGTTTTCTAGCTGTATTCAAAAACCGAAATTTTTTAGCACTTTGGTCAGGTCAGGTTTTCTCCCAATTAGCAGACAAAGTCTATTTGGTACTGATGATTGCCTTGATTAATGCTAATTTCCAGTCAGGATCTGGGACAATCAGTGGGTGGGTATCAGCGCTAATGATGGCATTTACCTTACCTGCAATTTTTTTTGGTTCTTTAGCTGGTGTGTTTGTAGATCGTTGGTCAAAAAAGACGGTACTAGTTGCTACTAATATTCTACGAGGAGCTTTAGTTTTTGTACTACCACCTTTATTATGGTTGACCCATGATTGGCAATCATTTAAAGGAATAATTCCATTTAGTTTTGCGATCATTCTTGGCATAACTTTTTTAGTATCTACACTTACGCAATTTTTTGCTCCAGCAGAACAAGCTGCAATTCCTTTAATTGTTAAGGAAAAAGATTTGCTAAGTGCCAACTCACTTTACACTACAACAATGATGGCTTCGGTGATTGTTGGTTTTGCAGTGGGAGAACCTTTATTAGGCACTGTTGAGCATTTGTGGCAAAAATTTGGTGGTATTGCTGGACTAGGACAAGAAATTGTTGTTGGTGGAGGTTATGCTGTCGCCGGGTTAATTTTACTGCTTTTAATCACTAATGAGAAATACCATCAAACAATCGAAAAGCCGCATATTTTTGCTGATTTAAAAGATGGTTTTATTTATATTAAGGCAAATAACCGTTTGCGTAATGCTTTAGTGAGATTAATTATTCTTTTTTCTGTATTAGCAGCATTGACTGTCCTTGCAGTAAGAATGGCAGAAATAATCCCAAATCTAAAGGCAGAACAGTTTGGATTTCTTCTCGCATCTGGAGGGGTAGGAGTTGCAGTTGGTGCAGGAATATTAGGTCAATTTGGGCAACGTTTTGCTTATGCTCGCTTAAGTTTGTACGGTTGTTTGGGAATGGCTGGATCTTTGGCTGGTTTATCTTTATTCAGCCGACAGTTGTGGATAGTTTTGTTATTAGTAACTTTATTAGGTGCTTTTGGAGCATTAGTTGGTATTCCCATGCAAACTACAATTCAAACTGAAACACCACCAGAAATGAGAGGAAAGGTTTTTGGATTACAAAATAACTTGATTAACATTGCTCTTTCCCTACCTTTAGCTTTGGCGGGAGTAGCAGAAACTTTTTTCGGATTACGCACAGTGTTTTTAGGACTAGGTGCAATTGTTTTTGTGGGTGGTTTACTATCCAGTTATAGCTACTATGAATAAATGTTAGTTAACGTTTCTGAATGGGAATAAATAGTGAATTTTATCAATTAGGTTATGATGATTGTCAGTTAAATAAAATATTTAATACTTATATGGGATTGTCATAATCATAAATGCTTATAAATTCAATAATTTATAAAGACAATAAACTAACTAGAATATTATAAAAGTTAATCATTGATGTTCTGAATTTAACTGCTGTTTCAGATGTAGGCAGTAAATTTATTAATAAAATTATAAATACTCAATTATTGTTAAAGTATTGTATAGGGTTTGATACAGGTATTGGCTAAATTGTATGATAGCCAGGAGCCATAAGTAAGTTAAGGCGAAAAAAATACTTTACGAAAATAAAGCTCATATCAAACCTACTTTCCTGATAGCTAATAAAGAATGCGTATAGCCTGGATTGGAAAAAAATCACCCTTTTGCGGTAATGTCACTTACGGTCGAGAAATAACAAATTCCTTACTAGATCGGGGATACGAAGTTAGTTTCCTCCACTTTGCCCAAGAAGAAGCGCAACGGGATGATTGGCCTAATTGCCCAGAAGTTCCTCTTCCTTGTATTTACAAGTCTCAGGTTTACACAATTCCTAGTTTTAAAGCGACAAAGGTTCTGACTCAATCTTTACAGCAAATTAAGCCAGATATTGTTCATGCTTCTTTGACTCTTTCTCCTTTAGACTTCGTTCTCCCAGAAATTTGTGAAGAATTAAATTTACCCCTAGTCTCGACTTTTCATACTGCTTTTGCAGCGAAGGGAGCAAAAATTGTTTCCGGGACACAACTTTTGGCATACCAAGTGTATGCACCTTTCTTAGGAAATTACGATCGCGTAATTATTTTTTCTCAGTTACAGCGTGATTTGCTAGTCCGTTTGGGTGTTCCCCAGGAGAAAATAGCTGTTATTCCCAACGGAGTCGATCCAAATAAATATTCTCCTGGTCCTTCAAATGTCAAAGCTGAATTTGGAGCAGAACGTTTATTTGTTTATCAAGGGCGAATTTCACCAGAAAAAAATGTGGAAGCTTTACTTCGTGCTTGGAAACAAGCAGATATGGGGCCACAAAGTAAGTTACTAATTGTTGGTAATGGACCTCTAAAACCTTCGTTAGAGTCGTATTTCAATGAGGAACACGGCATTATTTGGTTGGGGTTTGTTGCTGAAGAAACTAGGCGAATCGAAATTTTACGCGGGGCAGATGTATTTATTTTGCCTTCTCTTGTTGAAGGTCTCTCTCTATCTTTATTGGAGGGAATGTCTTGCGGGGTAGCTTGTTTAGCGACAGATGTTGGTGCTGATGGTGAAGTTTTAGAGAAAGGTGCAGGTGTTGTTATTAACCCTAAGCAGGTAAGGGCACAATTACGCACTCTTCTACCTTTATTTCAAGACCATCCAGAAATAACAACTTTACTAGGTCAAAAATCCCGACAACGAATTTTAGAACGTTATACCTTAGATGATAATATCACTTGCTTAGAGAAGCTGTATGAAGAAGTTTTGTCAAACACACACGTACAGTTGAGTCGTAAGACTTATGGTTGGCGATCTATGTGACAAATTTTTCCAGTTTTAACTTGGTATCGATCGCTTGGTAAATTACTCAATATTAATGATACAAAGTTAGAGATGAGATATTTACGTACATGCCATAAATAATAATTAGGGCGGTGTAATTTAAACGAGATAATCAAGATTGCAAAATTCTTTATCTTCCTAAAACTTTCTATTAAAGATTTGATTTGTTATTTTCTGAAGCTCTCCTTTTTTAGGGGAGCTTATGTTCAATTTACGCAAAGAATTTTACGGGGAAGTTTGAATCTTTCTCTCTACAGGCGGGAAAAACGGAGGATGTGAGCAAAGTTGGTATCTAAAGTCAGATATTTCTTCTCTGTACTGTTGCTCAATAATACAAGCTTCCGATAAATGTGAGTTGGGATTAAGCCTTTAAATACAGAAACATAAGGCTACCGATTTATTTTATCTTGAAGTCTTTTAATAGAAATGGCATAGTTGCGCCAGCTACCAGGCTAGAGATAGTAATCGGAATAAGTAGTGGTAATTTAAGTAATTCCAGTGATACTAGTAAAAATAAACCTGTACAATTAGCAATAATAACCTTTAAGGCAAAATCGACTGGGTCGCGAAATAGTTTACCTTTCATAAATAATTTTGCAGAAAACCAACCAAGGTCAAACATAATTTTTCCTAGTGCCACTGCACGAGATTTAAAAGTCGAAAATGAGTTATTTTGGTGAAGATAATTCAGTTAAAAAATCTCTCAAGTTAATACTTAAAGTACTCGCAATGATCAAAAATAAAAAGTATTGTATTTTCTAGCTATGAAGATTGATAAAGTTGATAATAAATAGGCCTAGTATGAGTGCAGGAATTACACCAGCTGGAGCGAACATACTGCCTAGCATAGCAGAGAACTGATAACCTATATCTTTCCCGGCTATAACCATGCCACTAATTGCACCACCAATCATAGATATAATAGTCGCAATTACTAACCATATGATTGCTGTCATCAAAGTAATGTTACCAAAGAGCAAATTTGTTAGTGTATCTGCCATGTTTAAGTTGTGAACTATGAGTTATTAGTTATCAATTATCTATTATTAATAATGATTTATTTAAACATTTGATATCCAGTCTGTATTTATATATAGAGGAAATCATTAATTACATCCTAGAGCAAAATGCAATTATTTACAAATAACTATTGAGATAATTGTTAATGTTATTAAGTTACTTTTTAGCTAACATTAAAAGTTATAAAAATCATAGTTTGTAAGTTTTATCTAATTTCATTTCATTTATTAACAAAAAAGATAAAAAATACATAAAATAAAAGAACGAAATTTAAAATTAGATGAAGCTCTGCAACGTAAGTCACCGAAATAGATTGTAATTAACAACCGTAAAGACTACCGATGACTAACGTATTATGGTTACAAGGTGGTGCCTGTTCTGGAGACACCATGTCATTTCTTAATGCCGAAGAACCTACTGCTTGTGATTTGATTGCTGACTTTGGTTTCAATATTCTTTGGCATCCATCTTTAGGATTAGAACTAGGGGACAACTTACAAAGACTTCTATGGGATTGTATTTCAGGAAAAATTCCCGTAGATATCCTAGTATTTGAGGGTACAGTTATTAACGCTCCTGATGGCACTGGAGAATGGAATCGGTTTGCTAATCGCCCCATGAAACAATGGTTAACAGACCTGGTCAAAGTTGCTAAATTTATTGTCGCGGTGGGTGATTGTGCCTCTTGGGGAGGAATTCCAGCGGTGGAACCAAACCCCAGTGAATCTGAGGGCTTACAATTTTTCAAGCGGAAAAAAGGAGGCTTTTTAGGGAAAGATTTTGTTTCCCAAGGGGGATTACCAGTGATTAATATTCCCGGATGTCCTGCTCATCCTGACTGGATAGCCCAAATATTAGTGGCGATCGCCACCGGACGCATTGGAGATGTTACTTTAGATGAGTTACATCGTCCGAAAACCTTCTTTAGCACCTTTACCCAAACAGGTTGTACTCGCAACGATCACTTTGCCTACAGAGCATCTACTCAGCAATTTGGCGATCGCACAGGATGTCTTTTCTATGATTTGGGTTGTCGTGGACCTATGACCCATTCTTCTTGTAATCGAGTATTGTGGAATCGCGTTTCTTCCAAAACTCGTGCTGGTATGCCTTGTCTTGGTTGTACTGAACCGGAATTTCCTTTCTATGACCTCCAACCAGGAACGGTCTTTACAACCCAGAGTGTGTTAGGTGCTCCCAAAGATTTACCTACAGGTATTGTTAGTAAGAAAGACTATGCCTTAATGACATTGGTAGCAAAAAATATTGCTCCTGACTGGACAGAAGAAGAATTCTTCACAGTTTAGTTTGTAGTGAGTGCAAAGGGTTTTTCCTACAAACAAATAAACAATCACGTAATGTGTAAATTTATCTTTCAGTAGAAACTCTGGGTCTACTGACAGAAGCTACTTCGTATCTACCAGTGTTTCTAAGGTGCAAGGGATAGGTGCTTGCTGATTTGAGCAGTTTTTTCCAAGGGTAACAGCACACAGCTAAACAATAGGAAAGAGCGATGGGAATTAAAACATTAAATATTTCGCCCGTTGGTAGAGTCGAAGGTGATTTAGATGTTCGAGTAGATGTAGAAGATGGCTATGTAGTTAATGCTTGGACTCAAGCGGAACTTTTTCGGGGATTTGAAGTTATATTGCGGGGAAAAGACCCAAAAGCAGGTTTAATTGCCACGCCTCGGATTTGCGGTATTTGTGGAGCTTCTCACCTCACCTGCGGATCTTGGGCATTAGATACAGCTTGGGAAAGCGAAGTACCTCGTAATGCAATTTTAGCTAGAAACCTTGGTCAACTGGTTGAAAGTATTCAAAGTATACCCCGTTACTTTTATGGTCTATTTGCCGTAGATCTAACCCATCGGAATTACAGTAACAGTGTTTTCTATGAAGAGGCTGTACGTAGATTTACTGCCTTTACTGGTAAGCATTATGAAGTTGGTGTGAGTATTTCTGCTAAACCCCTAGAAATTTATGCCCTTATGGGTGGTCAATGGCCTCATTCTAGCTACATGGTCCCTGGTGGGGTAATGTGTGCCCTTACTCTCACAGATATCACTCGGGCTTGGTCAATTCTGGAATATTTTCGTACCAATTGGTTGGAACCGGTATGGTTAGGTTGTTCTTTGGAGCGTTATGAAGAAATCAAAACATATGATGACTTTATGGCTTGGCTTGATGAAAGTCCCAATCATCGGGATTCCGATTTAGGATTTTACTGGCGGATGGGTTTTGATATCGGTCTAGATAAATATGGTGTTGGTGTTGGTAAATATATGACCTGGGGATATTTACCTCATGAGGATAAATATCAAAATCCTACTATTGAGGGGCGAAATGCAGCTTTAATTATGAAGAGTGGAGTCTATGACAGTTCCAGCGATATGCACACCTTGATGGATCATACCTTTGCTCGAGAAAATACAACTCATTCTTGGTATGACGAAGGTACAGCAGATGTGCATCCCTTTGATCGCACCACTAAACCTACCCATCATAATACAAAAGACTTCAATGATGCCTATTCTTGGTCAACAGCAGTACATCATATCAATTATGGGCGTTTAGAAGTAGGACCACTCGCTCGTCAATTGGTCGCAGGTGGTACACATGGCGAGTCTTGGCAACACTATGATGGCTTTATACTTGATGCTTTTAAACAGATGGGTGGTGCTAGTGCTCACCTGCGTCAGTTAGCCCGGGTTCATGAAATTGTCAAATTGTATCGTCAAGCAGAACGTTGTTTACGTGAATTTAAACTTAACGATCCTTGGTATATTCAACCTCAAGAGAAAGATGGTAGGGGTTGGGGTGCAACAGCAGCAGCTCGTGGTTCCCTTTGCCATTGGGTAGAAATTGAGGCAGGCAAAATAAAGAATTATCAAGTTATTGCCCCTACGACTTGGAATGTAGGACCCCGTGATTCTCAAGAAAGACTTGGTCCTATTGAAGAAGCTTTAATTGGTACACCGGTTCATGACGTTACCGATCCTGTTGAGGTTGGTCATGTTGCCCGTTCTTTTGACTCCTGTTTAGTTTGTACTGTTCATGCCCATGATTCCAAAACTGGTGAAGAACTTGCACGCTTCCGCACTGCTTAGCTGAAACGACGTAAGCCCCACATCTTAGTCGTAAGGAAAGTGTGGGATTATACTAAATCCGGGTTAATTACCCCTTTTTAAAGTGAGAGAGGGAAGTGTGGGAGGTGGGGGGAAATCCCAAAAAATATAAAGGGGTTGGGTTTTAAAAATCGGATTTGGGATTAAATCCCCTCCTAGTCTCCCCAAAGGGAGGAAGGCAAATAAAAATAAACAGTATTTGCCATAATCTGTCGTCGGTTTGCGACAATACAAGTCATAAATTTACTCTGCAAACAAATTCTCCAGTTACGGTAAAGACCATCCTAAACTTGTAGGTTGCTCATAAACACTCTTCAAAGTATTAATATCCCTAGGGGAAATAGGCGGTGGATTGCGAACTTGGGAAAAATAAAGAGCATCACTTTCCATTGAACTGTGACCCCAAATTCCTAATGCGTGACCGAGTTCGTGACGGGTTGCTGCAAGTAAGTACTTTCCGGTTTGACTGGGACTCAATAAAATAGTAAAGCGATGATATAAAGTATTATTTTTTGTATAAAGCTTGTAAGTGGCTTGTGCCGATCGCGCCCGGGATAATTTACGATTGCGATCAAACTGAAGTGGTGGTGCTTTACGTTCGATAGTAATATCGGCACTATCTGCTTGATCTACTATTTCTAAAGGTAAATAGTTTTGCCACTCACTAACAACTTGGGAAACAGTTTCAACCCAAGTTTGTGCTTGTTTTTGTGGCAGTTTATTTAATGTAGTAATGTAGATTTTAACCGGAAATTGGGACCAAACTAAATAACCAACGGGAGTTGGATTAATTTCAGAAAAATAATCCCCACTGTTACTAACATCTTGCCATTTTCTTAAAGTAGAAGCCAAAGGATGAGCTTTTAAAGCGGGTAAAGATTGTTTTCGAGTTATATACAGAGGTTTCCGGTTGAGTTTATTACATTTTGTAGAGACGTACCATGGTACGTCTCTACGGTATGGAAATGTAAAGTGTATTTTATTCAAATAAAAACCGCTACATTGGCAATCCAGTTTCTTATCTATTAATTGTTTGCTAACTACATCTTTGCTAGCTTCTGGGAAAAAACTCGAGGAATTTTGAATTTCTATATCTAAATTAGTTTCACTTAATGCTGGCGATCGCAAATTCATTAGAGCAAATAAGCCAGCTATAAGAAGTAGATTTAAAACTAGAAATAAACTTTTAAAAAATAATCTTTTAAAAAATAAACTTTTTAGAAATAAACTCTTTAAAAATAAACTTGAAAATAAATTGCACCTTGATGTTTTCAGAGTATTTTTATTTCTAGAGGTTTTACTTCGAGAAGCTTTTATCCGAGGGGTTCTAGGTGGAAGGTACCTGGTGAATTTTCCCATTAGCCAATCTCCTATTTCCCCTGCTGTTGTTAGTTCAACCACCCTGCACTCAAAACTACAGTTAAACCGAGAAAAATTACTACTAACGCCCAAGTAACTCGATTTAATGTGTTTTCTGCACTTTTGGTGCTGCTGAACAATTGAGCTTGTCCACCGATTGCTCCAATACCGTCTCCCTTGGGGCTGTGTAACAAAACCAAAACAATTAAAGCCACAGCGGAAAATGCCCAAATACCTTGCAGGATAGTAGTAACTGTCATGATATCAGTCTCATTAATAATAAATTTTTAGCCAGAAAAGTTAGGAGTAGGAAGTTATTTAACCCTTAACTCTTAACTCTTAACTTTTAACTGATATATATTTTACAACCCGACTTGCAAAGGAGCACGAGACATTTGTACTTCGTACTCAGCTGTTCTCAACAGAGAAGTCCCTGTCATTTCAGGTGGTTGCTGTAGTTGTAAGATTTCCAAAATAGTTGGCGCAATATCTGCTAATTTGCCATCATTTCGCAAAATCACATTTGTACCATGTCCGGGGATTCTTACCTTTTCTCCTTCTATCAAAATAAAAGGAACTGGATTCGTTGTGTGGGCTGTCCAAGGATTTCCTTCATTATCCAGCATACGCTCTGCATTTCCATGGTCAGCGGTAATTATCGTTGTCCCACCAACTTTACTGACGCTTTCTAATAATCTTCCCAAGCAACTGTCTACTTCTTCTATTGCTGTGATTGTTGCTGGGATTTGACCAGTATGCCCTACCATATCTGGATTTGCATAATTAACAACTACCAACGAGTAAACACATTTTTCAATTGCTGAAATTAGTACATCAGTAACTGCTTGTGCTGACATTGTTGGTGCAGAATCATAGGTTGCAACCATTGGGCTTTCGATCAATTCTCGCTCTTCACCTGCAAATGGTTCTTCTAGTCCACCATTGAAAAAGTAGGTCACATGGGCATATTTCTCTGTTTCTGCAGTGCGAAACTGCTTGAGATTATTGTTTGCAAGTACTTCTCCTAGGATATTGGTCAGATTTTGGGGCTCAAAAGCAACTCCAACTGATAATTCCGGATCGTACTGGGTAAAACTGACAAAAGATAATGGTTTAATTTGTTCTCTAGGAAAACCGTCAAATTTTTCGTTGACAAACGCGTGGGTTATTTGTCTGGCGCGATCGGGACGGAAATTAAAAAAGATTATCCCATCTCCTGCCTCAATCCCACCCGGTGCAATTCTGGTTGGAATAACAAATTCATCGGTTACATCTTCTTCGTAAGATGCTTTTAAAGCTTCTACAGCCGACATACCATTTCCTGGACCATCAACTGTCATTACTTCGTAAGCTTTTTGAACCCGATCCCAACGTTTGTCTCTGTCCATGGCATAATAGCGACCACTGATGGTCACAATACGCCCAACACCAATACGATCTGTGTAATTTTGGATTAAACCGATGGAATTTAAACCTTCTGTAGGTTTAGTATCACGACCATCTGTAATTGCATGGATGCAAACTTCTGAAATTCCTTGAATTTTTGCTAGATCAAGCAGTCCGAATAAATGGCTTAAATGCGAGTGGACGCCACCTTCGGAGCAAAGCCCAATTAAGTGTAATTTACCATTGCGACTACGCACTTCTTGGCAAATTTTCTCCAGCGCCGGGTTTTTGTTAATGGAACCATCTTCCACCGCATCAGAAATGCGTACTAACTCTTGTGGAACTACTCTTCCCGCACCGATATTCAAATGACCAACTTCTGAGTTACCCATTTGACCTTCCGGTAATCCTACAGCTTTTCCTGATGTACGGATCAGGGTATGAGGATAAGTAGTCCACAAACTTTCAATTATCGGCGTTTGAGCTTTAGCAATAGCGTTTCCTTCTGTCTCCTCGCAGTAGCCCCATCCGTCTAAAATGACTAGCACCACGGGAGCAACAGGTGCCTTGGTCATAATATATCGCCCTTTACTTTTTGTAATACCCGAATGATACCACTGCTGTTAGCAACTGCAAGTGAATTTCTGCCTATTACCTTTTTTGCTTACAAAATGCTGTTTTTTTAGACACTTCTTAAATTTTAGTAATTTTACTTAGCCTCCATTATCAATCTTTATTTCGTATAAAACAATGGCCATCTTGATACATTTTGCTATTTGACAACAAAGTAGTTCATTTCTTTTTCGCCGCTGCTTTAGCTGCTTTAGCTGCTTTTTTAGCTGCTTTTTGGGCTGCTATTGCTGCTAATCTTGCTTGCTCTTTTTCTTCGGCAATTTTCTCCAAGTAATAGTTATAATCTCCCAAGTAAACACGGAATTCCCCGTCACGAATTTCCACAATTTTATTAGCGACTTGGGATATAAAATAACGGTCGTGGGAAACAACAATTACTGTGCCATCATAATTTTGGATGGCTGATTCCAGCATTTCTTTGGCGGGAATATCTAGGTGGTTAGTCGGCTCATCAAGCATCAATAAGTTTACTGGGCACAAAAGCATTTTTGCTAGTGCTAAACGGGCTTTTTCACCTCCACTGAGGGCTGAAACTGCTTTAAAAACTGTATCGCCAGTAAACAAAAATCTTCCCAAAAGAGTCCGGACTTCTTCATTTTTCCAATCAGGAACTTCATCATGGATGGTTTCCATGACAGTTCTGTTTAAATCTAAAGCCTCTGCTTGGTTCTGTTCGAAGTAACCGGGGATCACGTTATGCTCCCCCAATTTGACAGAACCATCTGTGGGTTTTTCTACGCCTGCTATCATCCGTAGAAGGGTTGATTTACCGGCACCATTGGGACCTAAAATTGCAATGTGATCGCCCCTTTCTATCAGTAAGTTGCCTCCCAAAAATAAAATCTTATCATCATATTCATGGGTAAGCTCAGTAATTTTAATTACTTCCCTGCCACTACGGGGAGCATCGGGAAAACGAAATTGGAGAGTTTTGAGATTACTTGTTGGGGCTTCGATACGTTCAATTTTATCTAGTTGTTTTTCTCGGCTTTTTGCTTGGGTACTGCGGGTCGCACTAGCCCGAAATTTTTCC
>JAAUYH010110480.1_pt1 | contig 12355 bp, 9 predicted proteins | sample 7278061 | NCBI WGS metagenome assembly JAAUYH01 (sample SAMN14350203, study PRJNA611818) | marine sediment metagenome | isolation source: surface marine sediment (0.6m) | place: French Polynesia: Moorea | collected 2018-08
AGCAAGAATTGTCCCATAATCTTCATCAATATCATGGCTTAATTCTAAATTAAGACTAGACCAATTCCAGATTTTTAAAGTATGATCGCGACTACCACTAATTAGTGTTTTGCCATCTTTACTAATTGCAACTGCTAAAACCCTATTGGTATGAAATTCCAAAGGAATAGAAGTTGAGTTATCAAGATTCCAAATTTGGACTTTATTATCATCACAACCGCTAACTAATAGAGATTGATTAGGATGAATCGTGATCGCATTGATCCGAGATGTTTCTCGTATAGTATTAATTAAGATTCCTGTTTCTAAATTCCAGATTTTAATTGTATTATCAAAACTTCCACTAGCTATAATATTCTGACGATCTTGCCAGTTACTAATCGCCACAGTACGAACTGAATCGCTATGTCCAGTTAAAATATCTACTTCTTGGGCATTTTTCCAATTTATGGGGATAGAAGTTGACCGATCTTGAGCAGAAGAGAAAGTACCATGCGATCGCTCTAATTTTTCAATTTGTAAGCGCATTTGCTTTCTTTCTTGTTCGGCTTTTTCTAATAAAGATCGTAACAATCGAAGTTCTTCCTTAGCCTGTTCTAATTGCTGTTGTTGTTGGTCAATAATATTCTGTTGTGATCGATCTGATTGTTGATTTTTTGGGATTTGTTTTTTGATTTGTTTAACCTCATGGGCTAATTCTTTAACCTCATTAACTAATTGATATAACTGAATTTTAATTGGCTGTGACTCTGAAGCATTACTATTGGTTATTATGTATTTTTGGATTTGTTGAATTTGTGATTGAAGTTTGGTTCTTTCTGCTTTTATTTGTTTTATTTCAGATTCTAATAAAGAAGATTTGCTTTGACTATAACTAAACTGTATTTCTCCTGTTTTGTCTACTTTCCATTGTTTGTTATTAGAACTCAAGGAAAGTTTTGCTGGCTTATTAAGTATAAAATCTTTTGTTATTCTTTCTTGAAATCCTTCACAATCAAATATTGACTGTAAAGTGTTAATTACTGGGGTGTTGATAACAATATTATCTCTGGGAACTAACCAATAATTACCGTCCTGAGTCGGGATAATCCAATAATTACCATTACCAGTTGGTTCGAGGTAAATCATCCCAGCAGTTTTTTGTCGATAACTATCGGCAGATAGAGAAGCTTTAATGGCAATATTTTCTAAAATTTGGGGACATTCACGGTATATATTTACTAATTCGAGCTGAGAGATATTAAGCCTAACATTGTTTTGTGATTCGAAAGCTCCTGTAACTCGTCTCGCATTGATCATTCCCCAAGGATGAGTTCCTCTTGCTAAAGATTTTTCCCAAGAGTTGATTTTTTTTTCTAAACTTTCAAGCTTTTTACTTAGATCATCATAGTTGTAGCTAGACAAGTTTCTTCTCCATAAAATATTAATTTTATTGATTAAAAACCAAATGCTAAAGTTATAGTTAAAGTATTTTTAATTGTCAATAACTTACGGAATATCTGTTATCTCTAAACCATAGCTTATTCTAACTTTCACTAAAAAATTGTAATACAATATAAGCGAATAACTATCCCAAGCTATATTTCACTCAACTAAAAATTACTATATCTCACTCCAATTATAAAATTAGCGATTTTTCAGGTAATATTACAATACATTAAATAATAAAATAATGACAACAGCTGATCAACTAAATATAAACACTCGCTTAGCCAGTAAATAAGCTTTAGTTTGACAAATACTAGATTATCAAAATTGAGAAACTTTAAATTGTGACCAATCCTACTTTCTCTCAATTTCAACCCATAGGATTTATGGGAACAACTCCTCAAGCTGTTCAACTTTTAGATAGCTTACAAAATAGTATTGATGGAAATCTTTGGATTTCTAAAAATTATGCCCAACGGTATCACCAAGACCAAACCCTTTTACCAGAGAAGTTTAACATCTATAATTCTGCTCTCAAAGAACATCTAGCTGTAATTTGGCAAAACTATAATTCCTTAATTTTTTGTTTAGCGACAGGTGCGGTAGTAAGATTGATAGCACCTTTACTAAAAGATAAAGCTGATGACCCGGCAATAATTGTAATTGATCCAGAAGGTCGTTTTGTAATTAGTCTCTGCGGCGGACATCAAGGTGGTGCGGATTTACTAACTAAGATGGTTGCGCTACAAATCGGGGCGACACCAATTATTACAGGAGCTTCTAATAGTTTAAGTTTACCAGGAATTGATATTTTAGGTCGTCCTTACGGTTGGAGAAAAGGACAAGGCAGTTGGACTAAGCTGATGATGGAAATTGCTCGCCAAAATACTATTGAGGTTATTCAAGAGGCAGGATCTAATCTTTGGCAATCTAGTTTACCAAAAGGGCATATTTTTAGTTTGAGTAATAGTAATGGGAGACTGGGAAACTGGGGAGATAGAGAGGAGATTAGCAGTGAGAGTGTGTATCAAGGGAAGATCTGGATTAGTGTCAAGCAGAGAGATTTGTCTGGTGAACCTGGAATACCTCAAGGGCAATGGCATCCCAGAGTTTTGTGGGTAGGGATTGGTTGTGAAAGGGGCACCTCAAAACAATTAATTAACCAGGCAATAACAGAAACATTTGCCAAGTATAATTTAGCAGAAAAAGCGATCGCAGGTATTGCTACTATAGACATCAAAGCTGATGAAATAGGGATTGTAGAAGTTTGTCGCGATCGCGATTTGCCGTTACAAACTTTTGCCGCCCAAACTTTAAAACAGGTTGTGGTGCCAACTCCTTCTGCTATTGTCAATCAGGAAGTAGGTACTCCCAGTGTCGCTGAAGCTGCTGCCATATCTGCGGCTCTGTTATTTGATTCCCAGAATATAAAATTACTAGAACAAGAACCCAAGACTAATCCTTTAATCGTGAAGAAACAAATCTTTAAACAGGAGCAACAACCTGGCGCGGTAACAGTTGCAATAGCCCAATCAGAGATAGAATATACAGGTAAGCTGGGAAAACTTTATCTAGTGGGAATTGGCCCTGGTAGTTTAGATCAGATTACGACCGCGGCGAAAACTGCCATCACAGGTGCCGATGTGGTAATTGGTTATTCTCTCTACGTAGATTTGGTGCAACCTCTGTTTCGTGTCGGACAGGTTATCGAATCCCTTCCCATAACTCAAGAGAAGCAGCGAGGTGAAAGAGCCATCGCCTTAGCCAATCAAGGTTTAACTGTAGCGGTAATTTCTTCCGGTGATTGTGGAATCTATGGCATGGCGGGTTTAGTCTTAGAACAACTCAAGCTGAACAATTGGGATGGCCAAACTCCTCAAGTACGAGTATTTCCTGGTATTTCAGCCTTACAAGCTGCCGCTTCACGGGTAGGTGCGCCCTTAATGCATGATTTTTGTGCTATTAGTCTCAGCGATTTGTTAACTCCCTGGAAAGTAATTATGAAACGTTTAGAAGCCGCAGCTATGGGAGATTTTGTGACTAGTATTTATAACCCGCGATCGCAGAAACGGGTACAACAAATTGTTAAAGCCCAGGAGATTTTTCTCCAATATCGAGAGCCAGATACCCCAGTTGCGATCGTGCGATCGGTTTACCGCGATGATGAACAGATTACAGTAACTAGCTTAGAGAAAATGTTGGAGCATCCTATTGATATGCTGACCACAATTATTATTGGTAACAGCAATACCTATAGTCATGGTGATTGGATGATTACTCCTCGGGGATATTTACAGTGATTTAGGCTGAGCATAGCTTTGAAATTAAAAAATCTCTTAGTTTCTCGAAATTATTGCTCAGTAAAGGTTTCTGCATGATTTGCTTGCTCTAAACATATTAAAAACAGAAGAGCCAAGATTATGAGGATTTAGTATTATGGCTAAAGTTTATGTTTGGTTGCCTAAAAAGGATGATTCGCAAAGCCTGATCGGACAATTTCGCGCGCAAGTACAAGGTCACTCCGCTATGGAGTTAAAAAATGGACAGTACATAAGTTTCTGGCCGTCAAAAAATTTTGCAATCTCTAGAGATCAAAAACATAAAAAAGCGAATAAAAAAAACTTTGGAATTATTTCTTCATATCATACATATAGTGACAGTTATCAAGAAGATCGAGATCATATCAAACGAGACGCGGAGCATCCAATTATAATCAATAATCTAGAAGAAGAAGTAATTAGTGAGTTTTGGAAAAGACTTCGAATTGGTTGTGCAGAATTTCATATCATTCGTAGAAACTGTTCAACGATTGTTGCCAGTGCCATTCAGCTAGGGTTTGAACCAGATCGCTTTTATTCTTATGTAAAAAGGTCTAAATCACCGCAAGATTTTTTAGGTTATGCTCCCAAAAGCATTATATATAATTCAGTTGATTACTTAATTAGACTTAAAGGGTTGTCTGATTATCGAGTTCCCCAAGAAATAGGTGATATTTACAGCTTTTATATGGAAAGAACATTTGAAGTATGGACTCCAAAACATGTCAAAAATTTTGCCAAGGCTGCTAGTAAATTAAATTGGTCATAAAAATGAATTTAAACCCAAAGCTTATTTATTCAGAAAACTATAATATCGAATTCTATGGATTAGAAAAATTACATCCTTTTGATAGTTGTAAATATGGACGTGCATGGAATGATTTATTCACTAAGTTAAAAAAAGATAAATTCGATCTTAGAAAGATTACAGTTGAGCCTTCATCTAAAGTTTGGGATTCTGATATCACATTAGTCCACGGAGAAGAATATGCACTTAATGATATTCTTGATTATGAATATTTGTTCCGTATTCTTGAATTACCTTTTCTAAGTTTAATGCCTCCGTCTGTTGCCAAAAAAATTGCCGAATCGATCCTTGAATCAATGAAATGGGCAACTGCTGGAACTATTCTAGCTGCGGAGTTGGCTCTAAAGTATGGAATTGCGGTTAACATGTCAGGAGGGTACCACCATGCAAGAAAAAATCATGGAAGTGGTTTTTGTGTGTATTCCGATATCCCAATTGCCATTAATGTCCTAAGAAACAAAAATTTTCTTTCTCAACACATAGATAAAATTATTATTATTGACCTAGATGCACATCAAGGAGATGGATTTGAAAGGCTTCTTGGGGAAGATAATGACATCTTTATTATGGATATCTACAATAGAGATATTTATCCTGGAGATGAATATTCAAAAAAATATATCTACGCTGACATCCCAGTTCAATCAGGAATCAACGATGAACAATATTTAAATATTTTAAAAAATACCTTACCTGATTGTCTAGACCGAATACAAAGAGTTGCTAACTCTAGTAATCAACCTAAACTTGCTTTCTATAATGCGGGAACAGATATCTATAGCAAAGACCCTCTAGGTAAACTAAAAGTTTCTTCGCAGGGAATATTATCAAGAGATATGTATGTCATTTCACAATTAGTAGCAAGAGAGATTCCCTGTGTAATGACTCTATCTGGGGGCTATACTCATGACAGTTATCGCCTTGTTTCAAATAGTTTAAATAAAATTGTTCGTAAGTATCATCCAGATTTTTAATAGAAAACTGATGTTACCAGAAATCGAAGAAACCTGCTGCTTTATCGGCTTTGTCAGCTTTGTCGGCCTTCTGAGCTTTCTGAGCTTTCTCTCCTTTATTATCTTTTAAATTATTGGCAATTTTTCCAGCATAATCTGCACCTTTTGCTTCGTTAGCTATCTTTTCCTTATAGTACGACTGATTTTCAATTTCATGTTCACGACTACAAAAGCCGTTAGGATTGTGAGCATTACTTTCATTAATATCGTAGCTCTCACCACAATATTTACACTTCATTTTTTGTGACATTAGGATTACTTTCCTCTAAGTAAATAATATATTTCCAAAATTAATTTTCTATCTTTACCTATCTTTACTTATAATGCTAGTCTAAACTCCAGTCAAATAACAAACTATCTTTATAAAATTTTATTTTTATATTCTACTTTTATACACATACTAAATTCTTGGTAAATTGCCATTCTCCTAGATAGTGTACTGGTACTTATCGGAATTATTACTTATTTAATAGGCGTAATTCAGTTAAGTTTCAGGTCATTGTTTAACTTATAATTGTACGTATCACTCCTCGTTCCTTTGATATATGCCTCTACCAAGGAGAAAACTTTTCAAATTTGGTTTTTATTCTCTAGGAATGCTAATTAATAATATTCTAGGAGCTAATTTGAAGTCTCAAGCACAAGCGAATAGTTTACCGAGAACACCTAAACAAGACGGGTTTTACTTCCCCGCAGAATGGCATCCTCACGAATATACGATCATGCAATTTGTCCCTCGTCAAAATTGGGCAGGTTATGGCATCAAACAGGCCCGTCAAGATTGGGCGACAGTTGCTAATACAGTCAGTGAGTTTGAGCCAGTCTTAATGGTGGTAGATCCTCAAGATCGAGTAATCGCTAAAAAACTCTTAAGCAGTTCCATTGAGTTAGTAGAACTTCCTCTCAATGATGGATGGGCCAGGGATTCTGCCCCCTTATTTGTCATTAATGATCGCGGTGAACGTCGCGTTACAGGCTTTACTTTTAATGGTTGGGGTGCCAAATTTCCTCCCTATGACGATGATGCCCAACTCAGAGCTAGACTCTGTGAATATCTACAAGTTCCTTGCTATGAAGCTGATTTAGTCCTAGAAGGGGGTGCTGTTACTCTAGATGGAGAAGGAACTTTAATTACTACAGAAGAATGTTTACTCAATCCCAACCGCAATCGGGATAAAAGTAAAGAACAAGTTGAACAAATTCTTCAAGAATCTTTTAATGTCAGTAAAGTAATTTGGTTAAGTAAAGGTACAATTCCCGATCCTATTACTGATGGCCATGTAGATGGAATTTGTGTTTTTATCGCTCCAGAAAAAGTAATGTTACACACAACAGATGATCTCAGCGATCCTAATTATCAGATTTGTCAAGATGCAAAAGCAAAACTATTATCAGAATCTGATAGTAAGGAACGAAAACTAGAAATTATTGAGCTTCCCTTAGCCTATGATGTAGCTCATATCAATTTTTATATTGCTAATGGTTGTGTTATTGTTCCCATCGCTAACGATCCCACTCAAGATGATGCTCCATTATCTATTATTCGTAATGCTTTTAGCGATCGCAAAGTAATTGGTGTTAGTGGTGAAATTTTAGCTAAAGGAGGCGGTGGCGTACATTGTATTACACAACAAGTGCCCATGATCTAATCAATTCCTGTCAGGATCTAGAAACCTCATAGCCTAAAACCAAAACCATGCAAAAATCAAGCATATCACACAACCAAATGAGTTTTCTCCTTATGCTCTCACTAAACCCTTGGGTAGTTGCCATTCTCTTAAATAGTTTTCTGATCGCGATCGCCTGGATTGTACCGAAAAAATTACTCACTCCCTGGGGTTATGTCAACGCTTGGGTCTTAGGAGTTTTAGTTTGGGGAACACTAGGCTGGCAAGGATACACCGTCGTGATGTTTTATTTTCTCGTTGGTTCAGCCGTAACCAAGATTGGAATGGCAGAAAAAGAAGCTGCTGGGATAGCCGAAAAGCGATCGGGTATGCGAGGGCCAGAAAATGTCTGGGGTTCTGCTTTAACGGCGACTATTTGTGCGCTAATGACTGTGTTGGTCGATTCCCCTTTCCAGGAATTATTGATTTTGGGTTATGTAGCGAGTTTTGCCACGAAATTATCCGATACGAGTGCCAGTGAAGTAGGTAAGGCTTATGGCAAAAGTACTTTTTTAATTACAACATTAAAACCTGTTCCTAGAGGGACAGAAGGCGCAATTAGCTTAGAAGGAACTATTGCAGGAATTATTGCTTCGATCGCGATCGCAATTATCGCCTATCTAGTGGGTATGATTAATCTTGTCGGCATAACTTGCTGTATCTTGGCTGCTTTTATTGCCACTAATATTGAAAGTTTAATCGGTGCAACTCTACAAGAGCGGTGGCAATTTTTGACTAACGAAGTAGTAAATTTTATTAATACTACCATTGGTGCGATCGTAGCTATCATCATTGCTTGGGGTTGGACGCTTTAGGTAACTAGAATAAGTACAATTTAAAGGTCAAGATTCAACAGTAATCCCCTATTAACCAACATATTCATCAATTAGAGCAAAAATTAGTAGATTTACGGAAGACATTTATGCCGATGACCTGATATTTTCTATGTCATAGGCAATGTACTTAAGTCTTAGAGACTAAGAAAATACTCCTAATGAGTAATACTTAAGGTGACCAAGATCACACAATTAGTTTAATCGAGTCCAACCAACTAAACTGTCAAGCAACAAAAAAGGTATCGCCTACAAGCAATACCTAAGATAACCAACCAACTGTGAAGTAACCAATTTAATCGAGTCCAACCAATTAAACTGTAAATTAATCTCAAGGCATTAGTAGTCAGCTAATGCCTTTTCGCTACTATTTTAAGCCGAAATTTAATTCAATAATGTATTCCTAATATCCCATGATATGGATTCAGGTTTACAATCTATGCTCTATGGTGTCTAGAGCAATTATTAATTTTAGTAACAAAGTAGCAATAAATTAATTAACTCCAATTTTTAACTAGCTATAAGCTATGGTCTCTAAGCCTAGTTTCCCCAGGCAAGGGAGGTAAAAAAGCTAATCGCGGAGCGATTTTAAAGAGTTAGATTTTTTTAAATTCGCTATATCTACGTTACCTGTGCAGAAAAGAACTGTTCTAATCTCTGATAATAATAATTGGCTCAACTCTTCTAAGGCTTCAGGAGATTCCGAGGCTGCTTGCAAGAAGGGAAAAGCTAAACCCGCCAAATCCGCTCCAAGAGCGATCGCTTTAGCCACTTCCATCCCGTTACGTAAACCCCCAGAAGCAATTAAAGGAACTTTAGGATCTTGTTCCCGAATTTGTACCAAGCAATCAGCGGTAGGAATTCCCCAATCAGCAAAAGTTTGCCCCAGTCTTCTTTGCAAGTTATTCTCCGCTCGTTCGCTTTCTACTTTGGCCCACGAAGTACCTCCAGCACCAGCGACATCGATCGCCTGTACTCCAGCCGCAATCAACTTTTGCGCCATGGCACCAGAAATCCCATTCCCAACTTCTTTAGCAATTACAGGAACCGAAATTTGCTCACATAGACAATGAATTTTATCGAGTAAGCCTTTAAAGTTCACATCTCCTCTGGGCTGAATACATTCTTGTAAGGGATTGATATGCAGTATCAGCGCATCTGCTTCCAATATTTCTACTACTTGTAAACATTGTTCTAGCCCGTAGGTATAGTTAAGCTGAATTGCCCCTAAATTGGCGAATAAAAGAGCATCTGGAGCTATCTTGCGAAGCTCAAAACTATCTGCCGTATGAGGATTTTCTACTGCTATTCTTTGTGAACCCACGCCCATAGCCAGTCGATGATTTTGAGCCGCCTCCGCAAGACGATAATTAAGCAGTTTTGCTTGTGCGGTGCCCCCAGTCATTGAAGAAATCAGCAGCGGAGCGTTCAACTGCTTGCCGAAGAAAGTAGTGCGTAAATCTACCTCCTCTAGGTTGATTTCGGGTAAACAAGTATGGGTAAAACGGTATTTTTCAAACCCATTAGTTACATTGTTAAACTGGACATCTTCTTCCAGACAGATACGCAAGTGATCTGCTTTGCGTGTCTGGGTATTAGTCATTACTTTTTTTCCCAATAATCAACGACAAACTAATTATTACAGAAATTATCTTTATTTTAAGAGTGGGTTTTTGAGTCCTCCCCTAGCTACAAGCCCAAGAGATTCTGTATCGGACGAACCAGCGAATTTAAGAGACTTCTTGTCAAAATAACTGACAACTACAGGAGCTAGCGTAGAGGAAGTCACCCACCCCCAACCCCTCCGAGGAGGGGAGCAGGAGGGGAAGTCAAAAGTTTTTTAGAGCAAAGGTTTCAAGCTTTGTGAATGGGTGTTGTATTTAAGCCCACATTCACTAGCGTAGAGGAAGTAGCGGTCAGACTCTTTAAAGGATTCAAAACTGGGCTGATACTGGGTAACTCTTGCGGCGGTTGTTTACTTGGTAAAACCCCAGCATTTCCCCTCCCAAAGACCGCAATACTTCCCTAATGGACTAAGGGACTGACTTGGGAACACTGACCAAAAGATCAAGATTTAGAAGGGGCGTAATTTTTCCACTGCCCCCATCTCCTCTACATTTACCTGACTCAAGTTTATAGGACTTATGCCAGAGGTCTAATCTTCAGCAGTTTTGAGATCCCATCTTGTACAGATTCAATTCAGTCTAGCTACTTAGCTTGTAACTTGAGCTGGCTTTTGAGAAGTTTTAACTCGATTTCTAGAAGATGTGCGATTAACAGCTTCTTCTTCAATAGGAGCAAATTCAATATTATTCAGTAAGGTAGTTACAAAAGCAAATAACAAGAAAGGCAAAGATAACACTAAGACAATCCCTACTGTCGCTAAAGCATAAATCTGGCGAGTGCTACTCCATAAAGCAAGAGTGGTAGCCAGACTTATAAAAATTACAATTAACCATATAATAATCTGTAGGTAAATATCCCCAAATGTCAGGGTGCAAATCATTTTATATTTAGTTATTTCCTTATCCACAGTAGTAAACCTCTAAATAAATATTTCGTTATATATTTAGAGTATAGGAAATAATGAGTCAGGAAATAATTTCTCAATATTTTGCTCACACTTGAAATATTTATTTACAAAAATACAGTTTATTCAACAATTCATGACCAAGTTTACGAATTAGAAACAAAAGTTGATTTTTTAAGAGTTGCTAACATTTGTCCTAAAAAAGGTAATCCAATAATTGCCGGCAAAAAATAACGAGAAGTACAGAGTAATCCTAAAGCAGCACCAACTGCATCATTAAAATAGGGTTCATAAAATAGGATTAAAGCCGCATCACGGGTGCCAACTCCGGCAAAAGTTAAAGGGAGTAACCCAGCTAAAATTGAAAGGGGAGAAAGAGCGAGGCTAACTAGAAATGGAGCCCAGGCTTTGAGGGCAATAATAAATAACCAAATTTGTAGTAAATGTAAAAACCAAATAAATACAGAAGTAATCGAGATCAGCAGCAGTTGTTTGTGATCTTCCCAAAAATATTGTTGCATTTGGGACCAAGAAATTTGCATACTTTGCAATTTTTTACTAATTCCTTTGGGAGATACTTGGATCGTTGTCTTAAAGAATAAATCTGCAACTCGACGACTACCCAAAAGAAATAACCCTAAAATTAATCCTCCTGAAATCCCTAGGGTCATAATTATAAAGAAAGGATCTTTTGTCGGATAAAATAGTAAACCCAAGATACACCATAATAATAGCGAAAGCATATCAGCAGCTTTTTCAAAAATCACAATAGCTAAAGATAAACTGCCACTGAGGTTATCTCTTTCCTTCATAAAATAAGCTTTAGCAATATCCCCCATTTTTGAAGGTAAAACCATATTGAGCACACTAGCACCTAAAATTAACCTGTTAGCTTCAAGAAAACCTAGTTTTGTTCCTTGAGGCATTAATTGTTGTAAGCGCCAAGAAGTACATAAGGTAATCGGAATAACCATTCCCAAGCTAATAATCATCCATAAGCGATCGCAATTTTGGAAAACTGCTAGTAATCTTTGCAGCTCAATTTGAGAATATAAGATTAGTAAGATAGCAACGCTAACAACTATGGAAATAAATCGTTTAAGGTTCATAAACTTATGAAGGATGAATAGATCAATTATGAAATCGCCAATTTGGATTAGGACGAACTAATACCTGAGCCAATGTATCACGGCTCGCTATTTCATTCGGTCAAGCCAGAAATCTTGTTTTCCCTCTAGGACACCGATTCAGTAATCAAGAGCAATCATTAATTGAGAGGGAAACCGAAGCAAAAGAGAGATAGCGGTGCAACCCCGGTCGGGTTCCCCGACCTAGCGGTCAGACCCCGCGTCGGCGTAAGACGCAAGGGAATGCTGACCAAGAGAGGGAACGCGCACCAAGAGAAAAGTAAATTCTGCTTTTTTAGGCTTAATTAGATTAAAAATAGTTTTAATCTCTTATAGACTCTGATTTTTATTGGAATATGACGATTTTTACCCTACACCCTATCCCCTACCCAGTCTTCACTGGTAAATAAATTGCCAAGTCGTGAATATTACCGTCTTCAGAGTGGTTGAAATAAGTTGAAGTTTGAATTTCCCTCCATTCATTCCCTGTCTCTCTTGACTCCTGAATTCTGAATCCTGACTCCTTCTTCAAGCGATGAACCCAGAGCAAATATATGATGTTTTGATTGTTGGTGCTGGTCCTGTAGGATTAGCAACCGCTATTGCGCTGCGTAAACGTGGGATAAACAAT
>JAAUYH010207359.1_pt1 | contig 12354 bp, 8 predicted proteins | sample 7278061 | NCBI WGS metagenome assembly JAAUYH01 (sample SAMN14350203, study PRJNA611818) | marine sediment metagenome | isolation source: surface marine sediment (0.6m) | place: French Polynesia: Moorea | collected 2018-08
CCTACTCATTATTTTGTCGGACTCTCACTAACGTTAGTTATTCCCATAGAGTGCTTGTTCTGCTTACTCGTACTTTGTTTCCGCACGCTTTTGAGGGTGCAGTTGTCAGTCCTGCATTTACAATGCTTAAATGTTCGATTTGCGCTCTTCTTTGATATTTCTCGAACTGAGACTGCGCCGTATGTCGAGTTTTTTCGGGATATCTACAACATGACGTAGATTCCCGATTAGATATCGAAGCTTGTACGCATTTATTTTTAATAAATTTAGGGAGGTTCAGAATTTTGTCCCCCCACCGTACACCAAAATGTACAATTAGTGTGGCACTGTCGGAGTAGTAGTTTTCTGTTCTTCAAAAGGGGTTGGGAAGAGTTCGGATTTGGATTCCATTTGCGACTAAGATTGACTAGTTATGACTTAAGTGAAGATAGAGTCGGAGTGACTATTTTCAGTGTAATGAGTTGTTTTCCAGATTTTTTTCGAACTGGTTGAGAGGAAAAAACAAATATCTGGGTAACGGTTTACCTGTAACACCCTCTTTTTTATGACCAATTAATAATGTATGCAGGTGTAGGTATCGGATGTAAGGAATACGGAATGGAGCATATGGATCGGGAATAGGATAAATAAAACCCGTTGCATTTTTGGGTATGATTTCGGGAGTGCTTCAATCCCACTTCTATTCAGAACACGAAAGTATGAGTAGTACCATCCATCATACTTATGATGGTGATATTTTAGCATATGATAATCTCTACAGCCTGAATTGTCATAATTAGAGCAACCTTGCTACTCATTCAGAGGGAAAATGAAATTACTCGACTTGCACTGTAAAGTTCCAAACGCGTGAGTGTAACGTACTACGTGACGTTTCCACTCGATGGAATACACTCAGAGAACTAGTCCTTACAGAAAACTAATACTCCACAAGTGCCACAATTGCACATTTTGGTGTAGCTGCACGGTGTCAAGGTTAGGTTAGCGCATATGTCGCGATTTCATCCTGCGCCTCTGCCGTGACAAAGCGATGATGGTGTAGAGGGTGCACGTGCCCTGTAGGGATTTTGTGTAACCTAAATAAGAATTACAGCAGTTCATCATACGCCACCTAAACCGTGTGCACAAATCGTCAGTTTTCCTTCGAAGAATCCAGGGGTTCCGAATGGCATTCGCTATCAAAATATCGAGTTTTTGGGACTTTCAACTTGGGTTTATTTCGCGTAACAGGATGGCGGTGTCAAATTGGACAGATGAAGAACTCGAAGTTTGCTATTAACTAATGTGAGGTGTATTTGCGCAATCCAACGACCAAGCTGTAAGACACCATGATGTTCGAACGCCATCAATCCCCTGCTATCGTCTTGGACCTTGCACATGATGGCTTCAATCAGTGGAATGCGAGATGTGTAAATCGATAATATTTCGAACTTAAAATCTCTTCAGTTATTCTTTTGGACTTGTTCCACTGATCGTAGATTGTTGTGCCCTAACCCAGTCTTGAATGACCGTGGCAAAATGGCTTTTTATCGGCACATTGTTGTTGCTGAGTCGACATAGAGACAGCTGCACTTTTCTTCCTAATAGAGTAACCCTAACCGAAATAAATTGTCCAATCGCCGATGATGTTCGATACCGGACTCGTTACACATTAGAAAAAACATGTTCCCTACCTTGTTGCTGGTGCGACGCACAGGCCCTAGAGTGTAGTCCTCCAATTCCGAGCTCGCTATTGCTGTGAACTTATGACTGTTCTTTTCGTGCATCTGTAAAATACAGAATGCTGCCAAATCTGTGATTGTAATCAAAACTGTTTGCGTTCAACCCGCATTTCATCTTGCACACCCCCAAACATGTCACCTCCAAACGCGTCCTCTCCCGGACTCTCAAATTCCTGTGGAAATGCTGAAGTACGCCTCGTCCTTGCTCGACGGCTGCCGAAGTCCAATAACAACTACAAGTTGGCACATGTCGATGTATCTAGTCGCATATATTGGAAGCTGGTGAACAAGGATGCAACGAACAAGTTTCAGTCGCTCAGTGATTTTTGTAGTGCCGGCTCGCTGGAAGTGTATCGACTGGACGAAAGGTCATGGGAGAACGTCGATGAAACTGTGAAAGTTGACACGTACGAGGGAAAGGCGCGTATTACGGTACCTGGCCGCCTATATGGTCGCAACCTACTAAGCAAACTTTTTACGGTTAGTGACGTAAAGCTTGAGATCATCGCCAAGGCACCCGAGCAACATGAACTGTGGGTGGATAAAATACGAGCGCGCATTGCGCCATGGAACGTGTTGCAGCAAGAGATGAAGGATGCATCTGGAGCAGGGAAACTCGAAGAGGCTCTCGGTTCATTGACTAATAGTGTGGCTTGCGTTGGACCGTCTTCGACGTCGACGGAAAACGCCGAGGAGAAATTGAGGGATAAACTTGTCAAGTTACCCGAAAAGTTGCAGAAACTGTCTATCGTGGAGAAGTTGACTACTCACAGTGCAACAGCATTAGGATTGGGCGGGACGGTGGATAAGTTAGCGGCAGGTGCGGAGCGTGTGTCAGAAACTGCCGAATTTCTGGCGGATCTCTCAAAATGTGTTGGAGGGTTCAGTACCATTTTCCAACTGGTTTCCATTGGCGCCCAAGGGGTGTTGATGTGCGTAGATGCGAGTCGTGATCAGAAAGTGCTCCCAGCTGCACTTGCTGAAATCACGATTCTACTGCGATACATACTCGAAATTTTGGCTCAAATGATGAAGTCTTCGCAGACCGTGAAGGAGACGGCCACTAATATTATGTTCGACGCGTTGAAGGAAACGATGTCCATTATGGATATGGCGGAGGCACAGATATTGAGAGGACCAATCAGTCAGATCATGAGTGCAGAAGATGCGAAGAAGGTTGAGAAAAAACTAGAAGAATTGACGCGGATGGCGGTCATTGCAGGTAACACTTCGCGAGCAGCAGAGAACGCTTCCAAAATGGCAGATAACTCTTCGAGGATATGTGCGGTGGGTGAGAAGGTGAACCGTTTGGAGGAAGGACGCGAAAATTGGTGCGAAGGGCCTCATCATGTACGGCCATCACTTTCAGCGTTTTTTTCTGGACGTCAAAAGGAGCTGAAGACTCTTAGACACATATTGGAGAATTGGGGGAGTGCGGCAATAACTCAGTATGGAGGAGCTGGTAAGACAGAACTAATGGTCGCGTTTGCGGAGCAAGCAGAACAGGATGAGCAGGTACCGGGAGGAGTATTCTGGGTGACGGTAGATGGCGATGTGAGAGACGTGATTGGTTCGCTTGCAGGTCTGGCGGAGAAACTAACAGGGAGGAAAATGAGGGAGGACGAACGTCAAAATGCAAACTTGGTGATGGCGTCATTGAAACAAGAGCTAAGTGAGAGGGAAGGACGATGGCTACTATGCTTGGAAAATGCAGATGATAGCAAAGTGAGTGGAATACTGGATCAAGTTTGTGGGATGGTGGGACCATCGCAGAGCAATGGTTGGGTTGTTGTTAACTCCCGACAAGGTCAGCCTCCTATGTGGGACCGAATGAAGAGTGAACAGAAATTGAACCTGGAACCACTGTGCGCAGAGGAGGCGATGGTGTTGCTATGGCGAAAGATTTATAAGATTGAGAGAAGTGAGGCAGACGACGGCGATGTAATGAAGGAAATCGAGGAACTGGAGTGTGTCGACCAAGCTGAGTATTGTGCGCTGAAGAAGCTTTGTGGAGATGACAGTGGGCACGGGCTTGGAGGCCTACCACTTGCGCTTATTCAAGCTGGGTCCTTTATCGCGCAGTTCAAGTATTCGTTTGCAAAGTACTTGGATTTGTTTGAGGACGCGAACAGAATAGAGGACATTCAATCTTTTATGGAGAACGCGGGAGAAGTGACACCAATTCAAGATACGCAGAGGTTGATTTGGACGACGTGGAAAATCAATGTGGAGAAGTTATCGGGGAAGGCGTACAGGGTATTGCGAGCAATGGCAATGCTAGGAAGGAGAGGTATTGGGGAAGTGATAGTGAACGGAATATTGGAAGCAACCGGAGCAGATGGAGGTGGTAATGTGGAGACAATGCTTCGAAATGTAATCGTGCAAGAGTTGATGCATGAGTCGTCACTGATTTGGTGCAGTGAAGAAGATGGTGAAGGAAAGAAGATGTACAACATGAATCGTCTTGTGCGGCAATTCATTCTGAGCGGCATGTCACGCGGCTCAGCTGTGTGGAAAGACGTGTATAGTCTCGCGTTGCATGGAGTACATCAAAGAATGGTAACTCTACTCGATAAGGACGGTGATTCATTCAATGCATTGCCCGATGTGTACGAAAACTATCATCTCGAATTAGCGACTCATTCTTTGGCCCTAGTGCATCATCATGTGCTTCCGACAAAGGCAAGTGAGAATCGAGGTGTTTCAGCAGTCAGTCACATTCATCAGTACAGTGGGATGGTATTGGATTTCATGGGAAGATGGGAGGAAGAAGCAGAAGTGTGGGAACATTTGCTAACTATTTTGCACTATCAAAAAGCAGAGAATCGAAGTGGAAGAGGTGATAAAGTTTCGTCGGGTATACCTCATCATGAGGATCGAGGAAACGAGTTGGAAAGTATTATTGCTGATGTCTACAATTACCTTGGGAATGCACTTATCGCAACAGGAAAGTTCAATAGCGCGGCTTCAAAACTCGAACAGAGCTTGAACATGAGACGAGCGATATACGGACAAAACAAGCCACATCTTGCCATCGCATCGTCTCTCTACAGCATCGGAAACATGTATGAACGAATGGGTAAACTGAATGAAGCGCTGGAGAAGAAAGAACAGAGCTTTGAAATTGTTCGAGCGATCCACGGACACAACAAACCGCATCCTCACATCGCATCGTTTCTCCACAAGATCGGAAACTTGTATGAACAAGCAGGTAAACTAAATGAAGCACTGCGAAAATACGAACAGAGCTTGCAAATGAGGCGGGCGATCTACGGAAACAACAAACCGCATATCAACATCGCGTTGTCTCTCAGCAACATCGGGAACGTCTATAAAGCAATGGGTAAACTAGACGAAGCACTGCAGAAGCACGAAGAATGCTTGGATATGAGACGAGCGATCCATGGTCACAACAAACCGCATCCTCACATCGCATCGTCTCTCAACAACATCGGAAACGTGTATGAAAAAATGGGCAAACTAAACGAATCGCTGGAGAAGTACGAACAGAGTTTTGAAATTGTTCGAGCGATCAAAGGACGCAACAAACCACATCCTGACATCGCATCGTCTCTCAACAATATCGGGAACGTGTTTGAACGAATGGGCAAACTAGATGAAGCACTCCGGAAGCACAAACAGAGCTTGCAAATGAAACGAGCGATCTACGGACACAACAAACCGCATCCTCGCATCGCATCGTCTCTCAACAACATCGGAATCGTGTATAAACGAATGGGCAACCTAAATGAAGCATTGCGGATGCACGAACAGAGCTTGGAAATGGGACGAACGATCCATGTTCACAACAGATCGCATCCTGACATTGCATCGTCTCTCTACAACATCGGAAATGTCTATCTAGAAATGGGCAAACTGGACGAAGCCCTGGAGAAGCACAAACAGAGCATTGAAATGAAACTATCGACTCATGGACACGGCAAGCCCCTTCTTGGTATTGCAGTTTCACTTTGGTGTATTGGCCAGGTGTATCACAAACAAATGAGACTGAATCATGCAGCCGACTTCCTCGAGCAGAGTCTTAGGATGCTACGAACTGTGCATGGTCGAAGTTCATCACATCTACACATCTTGACAGTAGTGTCGGAGTTGAATGCGGTGTATGAAGAGCAAGGAAGGGGAGATGAACCGAGTAGGAAAAAGAGACGAGTGCAGGAAGAAATCAATGCTCAAGTAATTCCAGTTGATTTACTGTTAAATTGATGCACGCTTTCATTGATTCATCCAAATTTCAACGATTTATTCTTGGTCAGGACGACTCTAACTTCATGCTTCTTCTATAAATTACTGTTCTGCTTTGCTGGTTCATGACTGCACACACTACAATCAATCCTCTATCCCAACCTTCGACCTTTCAAATCTGAAACAGTACAGGGATCTGTCACCATTCTACTCACAGCCTCACGTCCAGGTGCTTCGCAAGTAGAACATCGCTATTTTTTTGCCCACACCGCCCTGCCTATCCTCATTCCATACCATACCACCATTCTTGTCTCCCATTTTCGCTAGTCGATAAAACTCGCATCGCCACTATTAGAAGAGCCACCACCTAAACTGGATACCTGAGAAAGTAAAGAATTACGTTAAGGTTGAAACAAATACGTTGGTTAGAGTTTGAAGAGGAACCTCTATTGATAAAGGTTGCAAGGTATTTATTGAGCATGGATCCTGGCAACTGTAATGGATGCACTGTGAATAAGACATGCTAGGTACACTGAAAACGTACCTAAGGGATTTGAGTAGAACCGATTTTTGCAACCATAAGACTATGCGCCGAACACAGTGCACTTGTAGAGAGCTCAAGGCTCTGCTTTTAACAATATAACACGAAATGAAACAAACACGCATCGAGGAATGCGTAAGAGAGACTTAGAATGTGCGCAACGTTGGACACTTCAATACGAAGCGTAGGCGAAATTCAAATGTAGTCGACCATAAAGCACAGGTGATAATCAATCGTACGCTGCATAGTCCTCTTCATGTTGTTTGTCGTAACAATAAGATCAACATTCTTCTCTTTTTCTTACGATTGGCATATATATATATACAAAACCAGTCAAAAATCAGTGAAGTTCACTTATTTGAAGATATCTCCAAAATCAACAATGCTTTTGTTTGAAAATCGGTGCGAGAAATTTTGATGTGTTGTTATGTATGATACTAGAAATTAGTATGGCAAACGTAACGATTTATGGAGTTATAATCTTTTACCTTTCTTACTTTTTTTCTGTGCACCCTGCATGCTTCGTTGAATTTCATCATGTTGCGCAGATCACTTAAAGATGCTGTCAATACTCCACTGCACTACGCTGGAGAAGTGGTGAGATTCGCAAGTAATTCTGACTGAGAAATCATGATGTGTGGCACTCATTGCCCGGTTATCACCGTATAGTGGTGTTCAACTTTATTTGACTAATGTGCCACTGGAGCAGCGTATAAACTGATCATCTAGCTAGTCAGGGATGTATCCCACGTACTTAACCGGTACCCGTAAATGCTTCTACACTATATTACTGAAAGAAAGTATCTCCTCCACCTTCCTTAGTTTCCCTTTGTTCTAATCGACAACATATAATCTCTTTCTTCCATCAGTCTTGGTATTTGATTCACGTACCCCCAATACTTCTTCCCGTCGTCCTAGGCTTTCATATACGTCGGCCAACTCACGCTGAACTGTCGTGATGTCTGGACGTAACGAATTTTGACCATGCACAATTCGAAGCATTGCAAGACTTGGCTCAATCTTTTGCTTCTGATACACCGATCCAATAGTCCAAAGTGATATCGCGGTAAAATTACTGTGATTTGGCTTATCGCTTCCATAGATCGCTCGATGCATTTCCAAGCCTTGTTCGCACATGTCCAATGCACCCTCCAGTTCACCCATGTCGAGATACAAAAGTACGAGGTCGTCGAAAGACATTGCGAGGTCAGGATGCGGGTTATAGGGTCCGTGTATCACTCGATACATTTCCATGCACTGTTCGAGCATCTCCAGCGCCTTGTCCAGTTCACCATTTCGTGATACACATCTCCAAGGTTGCCAAGAGACTTAGCGAAGTCAGGATGCGGCTTTTGGTTACCGAGGATCGCTAGGTACATTTCCATGCTCTGTTCGTGCAGTTCAAGCGCCTTATCCAGTTCATCCATTTCGCAATACAAATTTCCGAGGTTGTTGAGAGTCCATGCAATGTCAGGAAGTAGCTTGCGGTAACCGTAAATCGTTTGTTTAATTTCCAAGCTCTGTTGGAGCTTTTCTTGCGCTTCGTCCAGTTCACCTATTTTTTGATACACAGTTCCGAGGTTGTTGAGAGCCCATGCAATGTCAAGATGCAGCTTCCGGTGACCGTGGATCACTCTTTTCATTTCTAGGCTCTGTTCGTACTTCTCCAGCGCCTTGTCCAGTTCACCCATGTCTTGATACACAAGTCCGAGGTTGTTGAGAGACGATGCAATCTCAATATGCGGCTTGCGATGGCCGTGGATCGCTCGTTGCATTTTTGGGCACCGTTCGTGCTTCTCCAGCGCTTTCTTCAGTTCACCTATTGCGCTATACACAAGTCCAAGTTTATTGGGAGACGATGCGATGGCAAGATGCGGCTTGAAGTGACCGTGGATCGCTCGATAGATTTGCAGGCTCTGTTCGAGTTGTGAAGCTGCCCTGTTGAACTTACCTGTGTGCGCGAGTGCAGTCCCCAGAGAATGATAGGTATTTGCGATACGAAGTTTCAATTCTTTTTCTCGATTTCGACGATACACCAGATCCTGCAAACGTTCGAATAAGCATCTCCTTCGCTTCTCTGCTAGTTGATGCAGCAGAAGTGCCAGCAAATTCTCCCACACTTCAACTTCCTCCTCAGACTTCCCCATGAAACCCATTAACCTCGCAGTACACCGATGAATTTCACCCACTTCTGAAATATTCCGGTTCTCACAACCTCTCCCCGAATGCACATAATGAAGTACTAGTGCTAGAGAGTGTTCCACGAACTCGGCATGGTTGTCTTCGAATACATCAGGCAACTCATAGAAGGAATTGCCCTTCTTTTCCAGTTCAACTTCCACATCTTGATAAACGGCAAGCAAAGCGAGCCTATGCACGTCATTCCACGTTGTTGTGCATCGTCCCACATCGTTCAGAATGAACAGTCGCACAAGTCGATGCATCTGATACATCCTCCTTTCTTTTCCTTCTTCGTACCAAATCAGTGACGAACCAAGCATTAACTCTTTCACGATAACTTTCCGAAACATCCCCTCGACACTTCCCCTTTATCGGTTGTTGCTACTCCTAACATTCCGGTCACTATCCCTTCCCCAATACCTCCTTGCCCTAGCATTGCCATTGCCCGTAATATCGTGTACGCTTTCCCTGATAATTGTTCCACGCTGATTTTCCATGTCGTCCAAATAGACCTCTGCGATTCCCCGGATTGATTTCAGCTCCTCCGTCTTATTCATAACATCTTGCCAGTTCTCGTAGTCAGCGTTATCAAACAAATCCACGTACTCTGCAAATGAATAATTGAACTGCGTAATGAACGATCCTGCTTGAACAAGTGCAAGTGGTAGGCCTCCAAGCCCATCCCCACTATCATCTCCGCACAGCTTCTTCAGCGCGTTATATTCAGCTTCATCAACAACCTCCAGCTCCTTGATCTCTATCATTACTGCGTCGTCGTCTGCATCACCACTTTCTATCTTCCGAATTTGTCGCCATAACGCCACCATCGCATCCTCGGAGCACAGTGGTTCCAGAACCAGTCTCTGTTCGCTTTTCATGCGCTGCCATGTGTGAAGCTGACCTTGTCGCGATGTTTCCACAACCCACCCATTGCCCCGCGATGGTTCTGCTATTCCACACACTTCGTTCAGCATGCCACTCACGTTGCTATTGTCTGCATTATCCAAGCATAATAGCCACCGTCCTTGTCTACCACTCAATCCTTGCTTTAACGCCGCGATTACCAAGTTCGCATTTCGATGTTCGTCCTCGCTCAATCTCCTTCTTGCAAGCTTCTCCGCCAGTTCTGCAAGCGAACCAACCACATCCCGAACATCTCCGTCTGCCGTCACCCAGAATACTCCTCCTGGTACTAGCTCCTCCCGCTCGGCTCGATCTGCGAACGTGACCATTACTTCAGTCTTTCCGATTCCTCCGTACTGGGTGATCACAGCACTCCCTCGCTTCTCCAATGTGTCTTTCAGAGTCTTCAGCTCCTTCTTACGTCCCGAAAAGAATGCCGAAACTGAAGGCCGCACATGATGTGGCCCATCACTCTAAATTTCTCTTTCTTCTTCCAATTGGCTCACCTTGTTATCAACTGCACAGATTCTGGCAGTGTTCCCTGCTGTAACGACCTGGTGTCTCAATTCCTTTAGTTTCCTTTCCACTTCCTTCACATTTTCTGCGTTCATGATTTCGCCGCGACGCCCTCGCAATATTTGTGTCTCAGCCATATCCATGGCATCAACGGCACCTTTCAATACATCAAACACGAAGTCCTGGTCTATCAAATTCACGCCTCGCGACTGTTTCGTGACCTCCATCATACTTTCCAACACCTAACGCAATAAAATCATGATTTAACCATGTGCAACAGGCAACAACCGTCGCCCACGGTTTGCTTCTGCCCACATTGACACCCCGTGAGCGCTGAGTGCAAGCAGATGGAAAAGCCTACTCACACCTGAGACACATTTTGATGCATCGGCGACAACCTCGGCAACTTCTGCCACATGCTCTACACTCGCCACAAACTTCGCCAATGTCACACCCGTTTCCACTGCAGCTGTACCGTGGGCAGTCAATTGGTCAACAAGTGATAGTTTTTGCATTTGTTCGGGAAGTGTGCCGAGATAATCGCTCCATTTCTCCTCCACATCATTCGTAGACATAGAAGACAGTTTTGAGGCAGCACCACTACTAATCAATCCACCAAGAGCTTTTTCGAGTTCCTCAAATCCAGATGACGGTGTACGGTTGACTATATCCTTCACCTCTTGTTGCACAAGGTTCCACGGCGCATTCGTGCTCGAATTTGATTTAACCACACCTCGTGCTGCTCAGGTGTACTAGCCACAATCTCAACTTGCACATTAGGAACAAGAAGAGCGTTATTCCGTCTTGTTCGTCCATGTGAACGATCACGTACCACAATCCGCATTCTGCCATTGTGGCAGTCCACCTTGACGTTGTCATGAACATCACTCCATGTTCCGCTGTCTAGTCGACTCAATTCTATCGAGTTGAAGTTTCGAAAATCAGCGATTGACTGTGGCCTGTTAGTTCCATCTATGTTCGCCACCTTCCAATACATACGAGACGAAACAAGCACATAGGCCAACTTGAAGTGGGACCGAGGCCATGGCCTTTGAGATACATCGCGTATCTCGGCGGTTTCGTAGAAACAGTAATTTGGGTTGACAGGATTTGTTGCGGTCCTCATGGTCGGGTGTGCGCAAACCGAGTCGTGGGTTGGACGCATAGAGCGGTGTCCTGTTCTATGACTGTGGGAAACAAATGCTAGTAGGTTCACTAAAATACTATTGCGACTTCGCAGTTGCGGTGCTGTTTGCCTAGGGAAGTAGCAAAGTGTTAGGTTTGTTCTCAGGTGTGGAGCGAGTTTTGTACATCAGTTGAGGTTGGAAAGAACGCTCAGACCTGGACCCAACGATTGGAAGTGAGGCTGTAGCTATCCTCAATCCGGTTGGCAATAGAGCTTGTCGTCAACAGCATTGTGCGAATGAGAACTCAACGAGAATGATTCCACCTTCTTCATCCGAAAATCATAGGAAGCCCCCACCTCACCATGTGCATCGAACATCTCCAATAATTTTCGGCTGGAACTCTGCAAATAGAGAACGTAGATGACATCAGGTCAACGGGGATAGGAGAACAGGGAAAGGAGATGTACAGGGGGGGACAAAAATTTAGAAACTCTGTCGTGGCCAACGGGATTGCAGCATTTGTTGAGCGTAAAAATAAACAGATTTAAAGGCTAACGGTCGGATTCCCAATGCATTAACGGTCATGGCACGCAAGCGAGGGTCTGGGAACGTGGATTGGAATTTGTGTCGCTTAATTTACGACGCCACGCAAATGGGCGTGCGACCGTCGGCAATCGCGAAGTACTACAACATGCCAAAATCCACGGTCTCCAACATTATACGTCGCTATCAATCGCGTTTTGGCGATACAGCGTTGCAGCAAAAGCGCCAGGGACGACCACAAAAACTGGATAGTGAAGGCTTGTGTCACCTTGAGCAGATTATGGTGGCGCATCGCTTCTTGCCGCTGCGCAGTATTACTGCCATATTTAATGCGTCTGGTACCGTCTCGCTCTCCGCGCGCAGCGTGCGTCGTTATTCCAAACTAATTGGATTTCGCAACAGCTCGGCTGTTCCAAAGCCCTTCATCAGAGAAGGTAACCTGATGAAAAGAACAGAGTGGGCAGTGCGTCACCATAATTGGGACATGACGCAGTGGTCGCGCGTCGTGTTTACTGATGAATCTTCTTTTGAAGTGCGTCCTTTAAAGCGTAATATGCGATGCTGGCGGCGCGTTAATGAGCGATTTGACCCTACTTGTACTGTGCCGACATACAAGTCGGGA
>JAAUYH010250325.1_pt1 | contig 12354 bp, 11 predicted proteins | sample 7278061 | NCBI WGS metagenome assembly JAAUYH01 (sample SAMN14350203, study PRJNA611818) | marine sediment metagenome | isolation source: surface marine sediment (0.6m) | place: French Polynesia: Moorea | collected 2018-08
GCGCTGTCTGCGGGCGAGGTCTTTCTTGTCGGCGCGTTTGTTCATGCGTGCTCGCTGGGGTTCTGCCGGCGGCGGCGGCGCGGCCAAAACACTGCCCTCAGCCTTGGCCGCTGGCCGCGGGCTGGCCGGTTGCAATTGCCGCGTCGGAGCGTATTTGCCAGCCTCTTTGCCCGCCGCGTTGCTTATGGGAGCCGGCTTCGATGGGGCCGGCGCGTAGTCCCGAGATCGGTCTTGCGCTTCTTCGGCGAGGGCTTCGCCGTCCATATCTCCGGCAGAGGCGACGACGGTTGCGAGCGGTATCTGAGCTTGGTCGGCAGCTTCCGACCCATCCGAAACCCGCGTTGATTGGGCGGCGGGGGCGCGATTGGCCTCGGGCATCGAGGATGTGCATCCCGTTAGGCTCAATCCGGCGGCCAGGGATAATAGAGGTAGCGTGCGGCGTGAACGTAGAATCGACATACGAACTCCCATGAGATAGAAACACAGCAGGGTTGCCGAGTTCCAACGCGCATCGCGGCGGATGGGTTTGCCCATGTCGGCAAAAAAGCCAAATGCAGCGAAAAAATCTCAGGCGATGCGTCTCGGGCGACGCGTCTCCGTGAGCGACGTATCTCTGCCTACGAAAAAAAGGCGAACCGCAAGTCAGAGACTCAAATCGAGCTCGACAGTGCTGGAGGCATCGGCCGCAATGCGCAGCAAGCGGTGGCCCTTGCGATCACTCATTATATAGCTGCGGCTGTGGCGCTCGAAGGCCACGCCGCCAGGTTCGGCATCGGCGAACGCGTCCCTGCCAGTCCAAATGTCGGTCGTGCGTCCATGGCGCAGGTTGATTCCGCGCAGGCTCTGATGACCAGCGTCAGCGGCAATAAGCCCACCGGGAGTGATGTCGAGGGCGGCAAGCTCCCTGAAACCGGCATCAGCGGGGACCAAGATGGTCATTTGATTTTGCTCTAGGTCAATAGCCTGTAGCGCGCCACCGCAAGCCACGTACAGGCGTCGGCGATCGGGCGAAAGCGTGAGGGCAGATAAATGAGTTAACAAGTGCGTTGGTCGACGAGTGGACGAGTCCTGTGCCTGCGTCGCCCCGTCGAGAAGCACACATTGCTCCGACTGCAGATCCATGAACGCGATCTGGCCCACAGCGTCGTGATTGCGCTGGATATGGCTGAAGTACAAACGCCCACTATCCTCATCGAGGGCGAGATCGTCCGGGATCGACTCAGGACTTAGCTCAGCGCTGGCGGTGCTCGCGATGGGTTGCATGGTGGCCGAATGAGGCATGCCCGATACCGCAGCACAGAGAATTTGCTTGCCCGCACTATCAGCCACGTATAGTCGCTCCCCGTCCGCAGAGATTGCCAAGCCGCGTGGCACCGGTTTGGAACGCTCAGCTGCACAGCTGACTGTGCATACAACCTGTGCCCGCTGGCTGTGGTAGCCGGGTTCCAGGCGAATACCGATAACGCGGCCATTCCCGGTGTCGGCGACCCACAAACTACCATCTGCGTGCGCGACGATCCGGCCCGGCTCTCGCAACATCGCTCTAGACTCAATCTGGTTTACCGTGCTCATGCCTGCCGCGATATCTGCCAAAGGGCCCGAACCGGCGGTTTAATCCAAGTGGTTCTCATGGTCGAGAAGATAGATCATGAGATACGCCTCTGCAGTACGTCGTGGTCCGGGCGTACCGCCGAGAATACGATAGTCGGCTGCCAGCTGGCGTCGATAGTACGAACGATACAGGGCCATGGGGTCAATCTCGCCCGAGTGATCGAGAGGTTCGAGTGTACGCCCCAATATCTCACTGGCTCGATCGGCGGAAACCACTTCGAGGTGATGTTCCTTCATCTTCGCCCGAAGAGTGTTCAATTCCTCGTATGTCATGTTGAATAGGAATTCTTCGAATGCCTGCCCCTCTGCTTCTGACATCTCCTCGCGGCCGAAGAAGTTGAGGAATTGGGGCGGGCAGTCCTCGGCCACCAGACGGAAATACTCGGTGGCCCCGAGAAGACAGCCGTAGCCGCTGGTGATGCGGTTACGCGCGTGCCAAGCCTCTTCGAGAAGGGGGCAGAAATCATCGATTTCAAGTTGGGAATTGTCCCATATGACAATGAGTTGCTCTGCACTTCGACGTTTGGTGTCTAACTGGACGTCAGGCTTGCGCAGTAGCGCCATTAGCAGTTCTTCGGCCAATTGAGTGTAAATCGATTGCGCCAACTCTTCGCGCAAATCATGCGCGAGACGAAAAAACTCCTGACCCTCGTCGAGGGTGCCATGGGACAGCGCTTCGGTGGCTTTGACAAATCCACGCAGAACCATGATTTTCGACAGTAGGAATGTGCGCGACAGGATGGCTTTCAGCGGCAATTCCAAATCACCGGACAGCCCATCTATGCGGCATAGGTGATCAATCAAGGTGTCTTTGTTGCGCAGCTCTCCGCCCAACTGAGTTGGACTCGCCAAGTGGCGCTCAGCCGCCAATACGCTGCTCATCGTGTTGAGCTGATTGAGTTGATTGTCAAGCGCCGTCGCATCCATCGGCGCAAGCCGCCGGAGCGCTTCAAGCGCACGTGCAATCAGCTGCGATTCCTCGGCATCAAAGGGGTCACTCAAGATTGTTGCCTCGGCTGCGCTCGTAGCCATGGATATAAGCTACCACTAGAGTGGCGTACTATCGAGCGCAGGAATACTGCAGTCAGCCCGATAAATGCATTCCCGATGACTATTTTGGGGAGAGATTAACGTAGACGCGTACATCTCCACGTACATCTTCATCCATCAGAGTCTTTTTCCAGGACTCGTAGCCCGGCTTCGAAATCATTAGTTCGAACGCCGGTGCATTCGGCACTTCGATCGAGCGATCGCTGCCAATCGCTTCGCCATTGAGAAGGACCGTGGCATCGGCCGGTTCCGTAACGATTTCGAACACCCGCGGGCTCTGTGGCGGCGGCTCTTTCATCGTGCCGCCGAAGTAATAGGCAATCACGAGCGCGGTCAGCAGGGCCGATAACACGGCGACCAGCAGCCACCGGCCGAGAAAGAAAGGCGGGGCGTTCACCGCCGCAGCTTGACTGCCCGCACGGCCCTCAGCAGTGGCGATAGCGACCTGAAGTTCCTCTTCCACCGTCGGCGGTTTATCCACACAAAAGACGTGCAGCGAACGCGCCCCCACCTTGCCCTTGGCGATGAGCTCGGTGTCAAAAAGCGCGACCACCTCAGTCATATGTCCAGGCCAAATATTAAAGATGAGCTTCGATGCCGAGTGCAACACTGAGATGAGGCCCAAGCCGGCGCCCGTGGCCTTCTCTTCGATGTTGGCCCGTCCACCTTTGCTGGCGCGAAGCAGGTAGTCGATGACGTGATCTCGCGTGAGGGAACCGTAGCGGTCGCGAACCGCGACGCCGAAGTAACGACCGCTACAGCCGTATTCGACCTCGATTTTTTCCACCGTACTCATCCCAGCCAGGTTTTTCCGAGTCTCATGGCGATAGAGCTCGTGACCTTGATCGTCCCTCGGTGCGTGATAGAGGGCGTTCATCATCAGCTCGTCGGTCACCAATTGGATGCGCTCGCGCACCCCGCCGCGCATGCCGGCCTTTTCCGCGTACTCCATGACGATCCCGATGGCTTCGTTTTTCTCGGGATAATTCTGTACGACCATGGAGAAAGTAGTAACGCCCCATGGGAAATACTTGTGCAGTCCAAAAATATCGCGGCGCAGAGATTTGGTGGCGCTGGCGATGAACTCATCGTCATCGAAGCTATCTTCGCGCGCCAGCAGGCCAACGACGCGTTCGTCGGCCAAAAATTGGATACATTCGAAGATCTTATCGCCATCGACGACGTAGGCGATGCTGGAGTGATCCGGAATAGAGCCGACGAATTCCGGCCTGGGTGGGTCGTGGCGCGCATCGACAATCACGAGCTCGTTGGCCTTCAGGCCGGCGATTGATTCTTCATCTGTGACGAACTCCGCAATAGAATTTGTGGCCGCCGTAACGCGTTTTATCTCGCGTTTAAGTCGCTTGTCGGCGGTGACAACTGCCATATGGAAGCGAAGCATCCGATGGCGGATTTCGTTTGTGATGAACTCCTTCGACATAGACCATGCCCCTGGCTGCGGTAGGCGCGCTCTGGGCGCACGACATCTCTATCGCCAAGACTCTAGAACGTTTTGGGGTATTCTGTCACGCGACATTGCATCCTACCGATTCACCCGCAACTGAATCACCTCGTTATGCCGTTTGCCTGTACTCACGCCAACAAAAATGACGCCATTATTACCCGTCAGACGAACCAACTTGCCAATAAGATAGCTACATATGAGCCCATCGGGTTGTTGGTAGGGTTATTGCTCCTAACCGCCGTCATTGGCCCATCGGCCTCTATAACCTCAATTGGGACCTCAATTGCGGCCAGAGGGCGGTTTTGTTGACATCTCGGACGCAGACGGTGCGTTTTTCAGTCGCTTCTGGCGAAGCTGGCGTCCGTCTCGACCAACTCATCGCCCAGCGGGTTGAGCAACTTTCGCGCAGGCGCGCTCGTCTGCTCTTGGCAATCGGTGGCGTCTTCGTCGACGGACGGCGGACCAAGATCGCCAATCGCCGCTTGCGTCCAGGACAAGTCATCGAGCTCCATCTGGGCGGAGCATTGCAGCGGGCCAGTAATTCTCCAGCACGCGATACCGGAATGAGCACGCAGTTACCTGGTGGTTCTGGCCAGGCTCAGTCTCAATCTCAGGCTCAGGCTCAGGCTCAGGCTCAGGCCGGCGACCATCACCCACGTGAGGATAGGGACGCGAGATACACCATCGTGTTTGAAGATCGCGACATCGCAGTTGTGGACAAGGCGGCGGGCCTCTTGAGCGCGCCTACGCCCGAGAGCGATCTCGGCAACTTGGTCGCCCTACTCTCTGCCCGAGAAGAGCATGCGGTCAAAGTCGTCCATCGCCTCGACTTACAGACCAGCGGCTTACTGGTATATGCCAAGACCGATGTCGCCAACCGGGGCCTGAGTGCTCGATTCCGCGTACATGATATTGAGCGCGTTTATACTGCCGTGACTGCCGGCCATTGGCCCGCGGACTGCGTCTACATAGATCGCGCGATTGCAGGACGTCATGCCAAGACGAGGGTACGGGTTGTCGAGCGGGTGAGGGATTGGGCCACTCGGCTCGAAATCCGTTTGGAAACCGGGCGGACACATCAAATTCGCATTCATTGCCGCCACGTCGGACACCCGGTATTAGGGGATGGGCGCTACGGCGGTAACGCAGCCCGCTACCGTATTCCCGGCGTGCCGTGGCGTCCGCCTCGGGTGGCCCTGCACGCAGCCGTGCTCGGGTTTGTCCATCCCAGAAGCGGCGAGCCCATGCGTTTCGAGAGCCCCTTGCCCGCAGACTTGCAGACGTGGTTATCTCAGTTGCGCGCCGCTGGCGCTGACAACGAGGACATCTCCCATGGTTGAGCGTTACGTATTCATCCGTCTGCAGGAATCCTCTGCTGGGGAACGGGACCGCATTGTGCAGGAATTTATCGCCGCCCTTGCCGCGGTGCCAGAAATTGTCGATTTCGCCGTGGGCACGCCGGCCGACGAACATGCCCGCGCCGCCTGGGATATCAGCATTCGGGTTCGTCTGGCGTCCGTGGCCGACTTGGAGCCCTTTCGCGTGCATCCCGCGCATCGCCGCGCCGTCGACGAAGTGCTAAAGCCGCATTTGCACGTGATTAAGGCCTGGAATTTTCAGGCGCTGAGTTCTCAGACGCTGAGTTCTCAGACGCTGAATTCTCAGACGCGATCAGGGGGCTCGTCGGCTCACAGCGACAGCAAATAATCGGGCGTCGCCACATCGCTATCGCCCTTCCATTGGCTGACCCCGGCCGTAATCAGGGCAGAGCGAACCCCGGCACCACTGGCACCGGCGATATCGGTTTCGAGTTGATCTCCGATCATGAGCAGGCTGTCAGTACTGGCGCGGCGGCGGGCTTCGTCGAATATCGGCCGGTGGGGCTTGCCGAGCGCGGTGAATTCCCAGGTGCGCTCGGGGTAGCGGCGGCCGAGGCCGAGCTCGATGAGCCTTGCCACCGCGCCGCTGGTAAAGCCATACCGGCCGGGGGCTTTGGGGTAAATCAGGTCGGGATTGGGTAGAATGAGTTCAACCGTTTGGCCGCGCTCGATTTGCTCCATGACCGCCGCCATCGCGTCTTCGATCGCGGGCAAAAACGGGTAGCCAGCATCGTCGGCGACCACCAACACGTCGCACGCACTATCGGCGTCAATGGGCACCACTTCGCCGCCGGCAGCGGCGACGTAGGCGGCCGAATCCGCGGGGCCGAGCACCATGCAGCGGGCCCCCTGCAACGAGCGTTTGGCAAAATAGGGCGCGAGCAACATACCAGAGGTGAGGATGCTGTCGGCGTCGATGCCGAGGCCCATGCTGCGGTAACGGGCGGCGCAGGTCTCGGGCAGGCGTGAGGCGTCGTTGGTGACGACCAAGAATCTGCGCTCTTGGCGGGCGATTTCCTCTAGCAGCGCACGGCCGCTGGGCAAAGCGCCGCCGCTATCGTTAATGACACCATAGGCATCGAGCAAGATGACTTCATAGCGAGCGACGAGCTCGGGGACGGCTATATGGATCGGCATGGGGTCTCTGGAGCGAGGACTTGGGTTATTGGGTGCTCGGTTTATTTCCCGGCGTGATCGGGTTTGTCAACCACGTCCGCAGAACGTCCGCAGAACGTCACCAGAAACTCCTTCACTGTCAGGCGCAGTCAACAGCGAACGCTGGTGTCTTTGCGGGCGTTTTGATAGGTTCGGGCAATGGCGATCGATAGGCAACATGGGCGAATCTCGGTATCGCGACATCTGGGGATGGTCCTCGTTATGTGGGTACTGGGCGCCCACGCAATCGGGTGTGCCCCCACCGCGGTTTACCAACCAGATACCACCGCGGTGGAGATTGTCGGTCCCCAGGCGGCCGCCATTGAGCTTGAGGACGTGCTCAACCGGATTATTTATCCGCGCATGTTCGACGTCGATGTGACGCCCGAGTATTTCAAATACGACCTGCTCGGTACCAAGCTGGGGCCTTTGGGCGAACCGGTGGGAACCCGTGATAGCAAAAAGATCTGGTTCCACCAGCTCCGCCGAATCGACTACAATCCCGCCGACGATTCAGTGTATTTGGAAGTCAAGCTCAACGTATACCAATTGCACTTCCGCGACGCCCAAGATGCTCAGCGCTTCGTCGACCTGGTGATGTCGTTTCACGAATATGCCATCGAGGGCGGCGTCGCTGGCGAATTGGCAGACGAGAGCTAGCCGGTCGGCCAGACCATCCGGCTCGACGGGAAGGTCGTCTCAGTATGAGCAGTGCATGTGCAGGCAGCGGCGCAAAAGCATTGCTCGCCCCGGGGCTTTGCGACTACTAAGGGTCCATGAGCCACCCACTTGCCGGAAAACCCGCACCCCGCAGTCTGTTGATCGATGTCCCGGCGCTCGTGAGCGCCTATTATACTCACACGCCGAGCTACAGCGTGCCCGCTGAGCGGGTCGCTTTCGGCACCTCGGGTCACCGCGGCTCGTCACTGCGCTCAAGCTTCAACGAGACCCATATCGTCGCGATTAGCCAGGCGATTTGTGAATATCGGGCCCAGGCCGGTATCACCGGTCCGCTGTTCCTCGGCATGGATACCCACGCCCTCAGTACGCCGGCGCAAGTGACGGCCCTCGAAGTGCTCGCGGGAAATGATGTCGAGGTGTGTATGAGTGCGGGCTATACCCCAACGCCCGCGGTGTCCCACGCGATCTTGGGCCACAACCGGAATCGCACCGACAAGCTGGCCGACGGCATCGTCATCACCCCGAGCCACAATCCGCCCGCCGATGGCGGCTTCAAATACAACCCACCCCACGGCGGCCCAGCCGATGGCGACGTGACCAAGGCCATTGAGAACCGGGCCAACGAACTGATGCGGGCCGGTCTCTCCGAGGTCAAACGACTGCCGGCAGAGCGAGCAATCTCTGCCGACTGCGTGCATACTTTCGATTTTATCACCCCCTACGTCGAGCAATTGGCAGCTATTTTGGACATGGACGCCATCGCCAATGCCGGTCTGGCGATTGGGGTCGATCCCATGGGCGGAGCTGGTGTCGGCTATTGGCGCCCCATTAGCGAGCGCTACGGTATCAAACTCGATATCGTCAATCCCGACGTCGATCCCACATTTTCATTTATGACTGTGGACAAAGACGGCAAGATCCGCATGGATTGTTCGTCCCCATGGGCCATGGCGAGTTTGCTCAACCTCAAAGACCGCTACGATATCGCGTTTGGCAATGATACCGACTTCGACCGCCATGGGATCATCACCCGCAGCGCGGGTCTGCTCAATCCCAATCATTATTTAGCCGTGGCGGTAGACTATCTATTTCGCACCCGCGAATGGCCCGGCGCCGCCGTGGGCAAAACCCTGGTATCGAGCTCCATGATCGATCGCGTGGCTGCGGCGTTGGGACGCCCCTTGGCCGAGGTGCCAGTCGGTTTTAAATGGTTTGTCGACGGCCTCCACACCGGCCGCTACGGCTTTGCCGGTGAAGAGAGTGCCGGGGCCAGCTTTTTGCGTCGAGACGGCACCGTGTGGACCACGGATAAGGACGGCATTTTGCTCGATCTCTTGGCCGTCGAACTCACGGCCAAGACCGGACGCGATCCCGGTGAGCACTATCGCGAACTCACGCAGCGCTTTGGCGACCCGGTCTACGAGCGCATCGATGCCCCGGCAACCCCGGAGCAAAAGCAGGTGCTCAAGGCCCTGGCCCCCGAACAAGTGACCGCCGATGCGTTAGCGGGTGAGCCGATTCAGGCCAAGTTGACCCGCGCCCCTGCAGGTGACGCCCCCATCGGCGGCCTGAAAGTGGTCACGGAACATGGCTGGTTTGCGGCTCGTCCGAGCGGGACCGAGGATGTGTACAAAATATATGCCGAGAGTTTCAAGGGCCGCGCACATTTGCAGAACATTCAAGAAGAGGCCAAAGCGATTGTCAACGCGGCCCTCGCCGGTTCTGCTGCTGGTTAATCACCCCGAACCGTCTTCTCGAATCAGCTAAGGTCTGGGCTTTGCCATGCCGCCCATTCGATCGCCTCGTTCACTGCGGTGTCGTCGCCGTGCTCGCGCCACCAGTCCTTTGCCGAGCGTATCTGACGGGCAGCGCGCAACGTCACGCGTATCGCCAGCGGCCGCGTCACGCCCCCGACCGCAGTTCGCGGAGCAGGTCCTGGCCGTCGATGATGCGACCGGCGTTTGCCTCGGCGATCGCTTCGAGCAACTCGGCTTCGAGCTCGGGGGATAGCTCGAAGTCCTCTTCGGGCTCGCCGACAACCACTGTGACGCAGGCCCCCTCGTCAAGGGGCTCGTCGACCACGACCTTGCCGTCGATGACCGTGCCGCGCAGGACCCGGACGCCCTGATGAGAGGAAGGGCTCGTTGCCTCGGCAAGGGCTCTGTTGCAGGTAGAAAGCATGGTGCCAGTATAGCCGGTCGCTCGTCTTTGTATAGACTTGCTCATGCCTACGATGCCTCCACGCTTGGTACGTGAACGCCCCCCCAGTTCGCGACCGGGTCACATTTTTTGCACCCCGGTGACGCAGGCGCGGAGCTGCGCGAGGCGCTCGTGGGCGGGCAGGTGTCCAATACCGAGACGGCGGCAGAGGTGTTTAAGTAGTCCGTTGGTTGATCGCCGTCGCATAAAACGCTCGAAGAGGCCACGTTGGGCTTGGGCACCTGTAGAAGGCCGGCGCATGTTTATATCGACAAGGCAGTAAGAAACTAGAGCGTTGGGTCGAACGGCAAAAAGAGCATCTATATAAAGGCGAGGTTGAGCAAATCGTTGATACGCTGCACACGCGTCTTGAGGGGAAGCTGTCCCAGAGCAAAAAGAAGCGCCTGCAGGGCATCATCGATTACATGAGCAAGCGGCTCCACATGATGAACAATGACGAGCTGGCAGACGCCGATCTCGAATTGGCCAGTGGCATTGTTGAGGGGGCTGTCCGCTATGTGGTCTCGCAGCGCTTTGACGAAGGCGGCATGCGATGGATCCCTGAACGCGCCGAGGCTCTGCTGCTGGTTAATCGCCCCGAACCGTCTCCCCGAATCGTCTAGACGCTGGGCTTTGCCATACCGCTCGTCGGCCATACCGAGCCGTGCTGCACCCATCTGGCTGCGGAAGATGCGTTGAGGTAACTGGTCTGCTATACATGGGGCCGCAAATGTTGGCCACCCTGGACAAAGCGCTTGCTTTGCGCAACACGCAGTTGTTCGGCGGCTTGACGGCTGAAGCCCTGATGCCAGTGGCGAACTTATGCACCGAGGTCATGGTCGATACCGGTGAGGTGCTGTTTTACGAGGGCGATATCGGCGAAGCCATGTATATCTTGCTGCGCGGTGAGGTGAGTTTGCGGCGCAAAGAGTTTGTCGTGGCCCAGATACAAGCGGGGGAATGTGTGGGGGAACTTTCGGCCTTTGATTGGAACCCCCACAGCACGACCGCGGTTGCAGAGGCCCCCACCGCACTTTTGCGTCTCGACCGCAACGATCTCCTCGATTTAATTTTTGACCATAGTGAGATCGCCACGGCGTTGGCGGCCGTGTTGGTGGCACGGGTGCGGGGAATGAAGCCAACCGATTGACGCCGTCGATCTCGGCCGACACGTCGGCGGCCGACACGTCGGCGACCGACACGTCGGCGGCCGACACGTCGGCGGCCGGCACATCGGCGGCCGTCGATCTCGGCTGACGGGATCGACTGACGGGCCAGATGCGCTATAGGCTTCGGGCTCCCCCCATCGCAAGCGCCATGCGTCGTTCACTCATCCTTGCCACCGCGGCCGCGTTCCTATCTATGTTCGTGGTCTTTTTGCTCAAACCACTGTCGGACGCAGTGTTTTTGGCCGCCTATGGTGCGGCGTATGTGCCCCACTTTACAGCCCTTGAGGCTGTCAGCATCATCGTCGCGTCGTCGATTTACAGCATCATTTTGCGCCGCGGTCCCTCAGCGGTACTCGACATCTCCATCCTCCTGATGCTCGGGGCCAGCGCTTTGGTTTCCCCCTTTGCCATCGAGCGCGGCGGGGTGTGGGTCTTTGCCGTGGCCCTGGCGCTCAACGCGTTGGCCACGGTGGCGAGTTTGGCGGTTTGGAATGCGGCCACCGGCGTCGTGCGCGGTCGTCGCGCGCGCGCGTTTGTGCCCCGAGCGAGCGCGGCTGCCACGGCGGGCGCCATCTGCGGTGGCTTTTCTGCCTCTGGATTGGCGGCGATGGTCGATCTGACCTGGCTGGGGTTGGTCGCAACGGTGCCCATCGCCATTCTCGTGCGCATGCAGGGCTCGCTCTTACGCATTGGCCGCAGTCATGGCAGCGTGCGTTCGTCCCGACATCGGGCCTCAAATCGCCGGCCGCCGCCCGTGCCCGACTCTTCCCATGGTACCTCTCACGGCGCACGCGCCTTGGCCGGGCTGGCGATGGTGGCCGCGGCATGTGCCGCCATTCTCACGGCGGTTCTCGATTTGGGCTTTAAAGCCAACTTAGAGGCCCGTTTTGATCGGCAACAGCTCGGGGTCTTTTTTGCCGGCTACTACGGCATCGCCAACATTCTGATCTTGCTGCTGCAGAGCTTGCTCACATCACGGCTGTTGGTGGCGACGCCGCTCCGCTTTGCACTCTCGCTGCAGCCAATCGCGATGCTGATGGCGGCCTTGACCTGGAGTGTATTCCCCGGCCTATTGTGGGCGACGATCACCCGCGGCTCGGAGACCATTCTCAAGTTTGCCGTGACCCGGCCGGCGCAAGAGATCGCCCTGATGCCGCTGAGCGAGGGCGCGCGCGCCCAGGCCAAAGTACTCATCCGTGGCGTCTTTACCCAGGGCGGCAATGCCGCCGCTGGCGTGGCCTTGATATTTCTCGGTCCGTGGCTCTTGGCCGGGCCCATGCGCATTCCCGTTGTGGTCGCGGTATTGGCCTGTGGCTGGCTGTATCTGCAGCGGCGCACGGGGTTTCGTTATTTGGACGTCCTCGGCTCCTCGCTCGGCATGCGCGGCCTTTTGCTGCGAGGCGCCAACGCCGAGACCCCGCTCGACCGCGACAGCCTCAACCGCATGGTGAATATGCTCGGCTCGAACGATGACGATACCGCCCAATTTGGCAGAGAATTAATCACCTCTGCGGTGTCGAATAGTGCCGTATTCGCCCCGTATCTCGAACATCCCAATCCGCGGGTGCGGCAGACGCTGTACCGTCGCCTGGCAGTGCAGCCCAGCCGAGCTTGCGCGGTGGCATTGCGCCAGGCAGTGGGCAAA
>JAAUYH010010099.1_pt1 | contig 12353 bp, 7 predicted proteins | sample 7278061 | NCBI WGS metagenome assembly JAAUYH01 (sample SAMN14350203, study PRJNA611818) | marine sediment metagenome | isolation source: surface marine sediment (0.6m) | place: French Polynesia: Moorea | collected 2018-08
ACGTATGGGTAATTATGAAACGACGTCTACGTATACTACCGAATTATCTGACTACGGCTGAAAAGTTGTTCGAGCATCTATGTGAAACATGGAATGGGCTACCAGATGACCACTTCATTGCACTCAATGGTACAACGCTCTAATACTATAAAAACGTTAATGGTAGTTCTAGCAAATATTGAGACGTACGTAGAATAAAATTTGATTGGGGGAAATTAATATTCCACTGTTAATTCAAAAAGGGGTCTGTCCTCCCACTGTGCAAAGCTCCTCGTGAAGGTGCAGGTTACTATTACTTTGTACTGGTTTGTTATATTCCGGCGATGTATCCCTGCTTAAAATTGGATGTATTCCATCAAATGATGATGTAAATTGTAGTTTGAGGAAAGCTCATATGCTCTATCATGCTTTACTGATCTTAAGTTTACAAAGTTGAGATATGATGGAAGTAGTATTAGGCTAAATAATTTCAGCAGCAATCGAAATAAACAAATGTAGAATCAGTCATTGCCAAGAATTTTGTTTAACTTGTTTTTCTCTAAATCTTGTTTGGACGATGCTAAAAATGATGCCTGATAATCCAGCAAAGAATTACTTTTCCATAGCTTAACATACTTTGTAGAAATCACATGATTAGTTCGGACCATATTAGTTTCTTAAGTAGAGTATAACGTCTTTCATACTCAGAGACAGAGAAAGATTATATTGCATGACAGACATAAATAGCCCTAACTATTCTGCATGAGTACAGATTTACAGGATTTCGGTTTCTTTTTTGCTGTAGGAATACCTCTGCCAATATTGCGCTTGATGCTTTTCCGCAACATTAATGCAATTTGTTGTTTCTTTATTCATATTTTGAAGCACACAACTGCAAAACATCTACCACGCATTTGCTGCTCATGAGAAATTCAGGAAATTAATTTGGCACTGGTTTTGGTTGAGGTTCTATATTCGGGTAAATATAGCAATGCTAATATTGTTTTGGCTTGTTGTTTCCTCGAACCTGTGGTTCTCTGATTTTACCGGTCGATCGGTTTCGAACTTTGTGCATCTTTAAACAGCCAAAAAATTTTTGATTATCTGAGTCAAAATTTCTATGATACTCCGAAAAGCTTTCACATTAATAGCCTCGATTCAAGATATTTCATACAAGTGGCTCTAGCTGACTAGTTTTGCTATCAATGCTCGTTAATATGTAAAGCAGTGCATCTGCTTTATTGCCCAACCAATATCTTTCTTCATCCCTATGGAAATGCACTCAGCAACGACTTCACTACTACTTTTTTTTGAAGAAGCGTTAAGAAGTACACCAGAAGTGTACAATATTTTTGGTTTTCGTGGCAGTTTGCAAGTTCACGATGAGATTTTCACATATTTCAATTTCTACTATCATGTATTTAGCTCAGTTAAGAGTTTGCTTTGCGTGCTGCAAGTTGAGGATAATCTACACTTAAAGTCATATTTGCGTTCAAGTAATTATTTGTTTTATTTTCATTGTGCAGAAAACTATCTCATCTAGTAGCTTTAAAGACTCGAAAAGCTGAGAATGTATTATTTCGAACGTCCTAAGAGGACACTTCAAGAATTTAATTCTAGCCATCAAAATTACGGAAATATGGCATCTTTACTCGATCTAGATGTATGTTTGAATTCCAAAGAAATTATTAAAATAAAGCTGTGTCTTGCTTGGTTTATTTTCTTCAATTTTTTGGAGTCCTTCGAGCAGCGAGAATCGTCTTCGAGAGTAGAGATTAAATCATTTACAATTGAACTGTGAATTTCAGAGTAGGGTTTGAAATTTTTGATTTCTCAATAGATGGGTGCATTTGTAAGCCACAGGAAGGTTGATGTGCAGATAATTTCAAAAGATTTACATGAATTCTAAAAAACAAATATAATATACAGGGAATACTTTCTGCTTCATCTGTTACCTCTATATTTTAATTATTAGAAAAAATATCCTTAAATAAAGTTTTCGGAACGAGTATGGAAAAATACGTATATCTGCCGGAAATCAGTACAGCGTGGCTTGCGATACAGGAGAATTCAGTTTAATTGAAGATTTTTCACAGCGCTTCGGAAACAAATTTGTATTATATTCATCGGTCGGTACTCCGTGTTTATTCTCTGAGAATATGCGATATTCTGTTCTATAGATCCATCATTTTCTATACGATCTATTTTTGGTATATATAGTTCCAGAGTTGTTTCCCAGATTTTTTGTGCACCTGTCACAGTTAAACTAGACTTGAGTGAGTTATCTGCAATATGAACATTTTTACAGAACATTCGAAATGCAACATTGTGTTTTTTGGGTCTCGGCAGTTGAAGCTGCGTGTTTACATTCATAGCAGCTTTGGTGATTATTCTTGAAAAGACATCACAAGGAAAATTGAACTACTTTATTTGATCTTGAAACCCCGCCCAAGGCTCGTGCCAAAGTTCATTGTCGAATTTCTCGAACGTCTAGAGAATTAATTCACATTGATTTCTCCCGCTCTGCTCATGTCTATTGAAGTGTTACTATAGTAATTGAGGACGGGTATTCGTTTGGCTCGGGGATTTTAGGATATTACACCTAAATTGAGTCAGTTGATTGATCACTTCATTCAGATAATCGATGCTTTGCCAGAATCAATTCAATTCGTTGAGATCAATCCAATCAAAAGAAATCACAGCTTGGTCGGAGACCATCGAATAATAGAATATTAAACAGTTCACAAGAAGATCGGAAATGATCTCGAGAGGGTTCCTCTAGCTTCCTCGTCATACGGCTTGATAATCCGTTGAATACTGCCACCATCGCGAAAGAAATCTCGTCAGAGTGCGGTGTCATGTCTTTTTTCGGAATCGAGGGTTAGTAAAATTCATTTGGCGTACCATTCCACGTCCTCTGTTGGGTCGCTTCTACGGAGGCATCGCAAGATTGCCGTCTTCACTGTCTTGCCTTTGAGGGACTCGATGAAAACAAAAACACTGACCTCCTTGAGCTAAACCGGTTTACGTGGAGGTTATACAACACGAAATATTATTCGACAAAGAAAATGATAGAGCGAGACTGAAGCTAAAGCATTTTATCTGGAAAAATTCGTACAACTCTTCTGAAGATGGACAACTCTGCCCGAATAGACGTCCGTCTGAGAAATTTCAACTTCGAAATTTAGTAGAACAGAAACGGCAATACTCTTAGCACTAATTTCGTGCACTATTTATTCGGATTTCTAGGTTTAATTCTTACTTATGAATCTTAATTACGAGTCTGAGTTTCGGAGCAGTGGTTTGAATACCGATCGTAGCCCATGAAATCATAATGACATGTTCATACCTAATTTTCAGGCTCGGAAGAGAAAGAGACCTCCTTTCTCCGCTTAGGCATCGATGAATGCGGACTAGATTCCCACACTGATTCTCCAAGCTATTGTCTTCGTGTTTGCATATTGTTTTGTGTTTGTTCTCAATCTGTGCTTGCCGTTCAAAGTTCACTGATCCAATCAAGGTGGAAGTATATCTGATCGCCTCTCGAACGCCAGTAGACTGTATCGTCCACCGACAGTACTACACAAAATACAACGATGAGAATATTTCATGCGCTACACAAACAAACTTTCAACCTATAAATGAGCATGAGTGCAATTAAATTACACTCATACTTTCTAAAGTTGAAACTTGTACCGTTGAAAATAGATATGTTCTTTGGACACGAACCGTACTGAATGCCAATGGGATCAAAAATTTTCATCGAACGTAAGTGTAGCATAGGAAACTCTATACATCGTGTTATTATTTACTGTTTCAAGATGATTCATATATTCAGCACATTTTTAGGCGTGGGTAGATTCCGGAAATAGTCTACTTAAAAAGGCTTCCCCGATAACTTGCTCGTAATCGTTTCTATTAAACGTTGAATATCAATACTCCATTATACTTCTGAGCTATTGTTCGTTTCATTTATTGTTGTGAGACGTGCACGTGGAAATATCCTTTTAAACCTAGTCGATTCATGGATTTCCACGCCTTCCTCCTCGTTATTTTGGTGCGTATAATACTTCAGCTGTAGTAAAAGCACTTTAGCACAATGATAGTATTGATCATTCGACGCTTTCCGGAATGCGCTATCGACCTAACATATGATATAAATTCCAGAACAACACACTTGTTCTTCTGAAACATATCAGTGTTGGCTCTTAAGAATTGTATTTATTCGGTGAATCGTAAGTTGGTAGGCAAAAATGGAATTCTTCTAATTGGTGGCTGGAGAAAATGATAATAATTTTTTACAACACTACTTGAAAGAGGCAGGTAATCTCCTCGCAATATTGTAATTCTGTTTTCTAAGTAATCGAAACAATTGAAATACTGTTGTCATATATACTTCGCATTGTTTCATTGTCTTGTCAGTTTCCAGCACGTCACTCGAACATGTGCACCACTACACTGAATCGTGATATTATTGTCTCGAGTGTTGAATAAGAGTTTGTAATTGTTGGTAAGATTTACAGAAAAAATTAAATGATTGTACCGACCGAATAAATATGTATCATTTAGATTCTACCGAGATGATTATTCAGAGTCTATTTCTTCAATGCCATTCATCTTACGTCGCGTAACTTCTCGATGCTCCACTTTCATCAAAACAAATTTCGACTTCTCGGCATTCCTGCTGATTCTGAAGGACAAAAACGATGGCGTCACTAATTCAGGAGTCCTGCGTTTGCAACACAATCTTTCTTGGCGAGCTTCGAGCTCGCCCTTAAGCGGCTTTCGAATAGGCTGTAAACATGCAATCAGCAGGGGCATCTACATCAAAGCAAGCAAGGATGGCGTGGTATTGATTCGCAGGGGTCTCTGACACTCGTCTGAGAATCATCTAGTAATCATGTGCTATGGATTAGCCTTAATCAGTTCGATTCTGACTGCAGTTTGATCCTTGTCTGCTACTGTTCCTAAAAATGCTTCGGGTGGAAACGTAGACGTTGGCTTTTGAGGAGTCTATCGCCTCCCTGAGCCGACTACAATCGCAGGCATCATAGGATTCTTAGGCTTGATTTTACGTACTTCCCTCTCTTGTTCTTTCTCCCTCGCCTTCCCGTAAGCACCAAACGCAGCAGAACATTAACTGCGTCTGTTGGGTTTATGCTGTCTTGTATTAGCATGCGGTTGCTTGCGACCAATTTCAGAGATGACTCTTTCGTGCATATGCTCTATAGATTGAGTTGAAAAATGCTCACGTACTCGATGTGTCTCTGGACTATAAACAGCATCCTGTTCGTACTTTCCGTTCTCATGCTGAACTATATGAGAAAATAGAACACCTTCCCGTGCAGGTGTAGTAGCTTTCGGCTGCGATATCGCTTTGGTGCAAGTAAGACCATTTGCGTAGGCACCACCAACACCAGATGATTTAACCGCTGGTTTCCCTGCACATGCAATTTTCCCTAGTGCACAAGAAGGTTCTTTTGTCCGAGCAAAAGTGGTCCTTTTTTCCTCTCAAGCGACGGTCTTTACCATACTTTCTTTTATGAGGCGCATCAAGATTCAATCTTTGAGCTTGCGGAGTTTTCTGAGCTCCTAAGCAGTACTAAAAGTACTCGAACGATACGAACTCACAGCATCGGCCCAAGTACCTTCCTCATCATACGCTCGCTTGAGAGGAGGCGGTGGACCGAGCGGGACGAATAGTCCTCTGTCTCTCTGTAGTATCCTATTTTTTTGACCGTCTTTTCGAATAGCGGACAAAATTCTGTACGCCATAGCCAGCTCTCTTGCGCTCCTTTTCTCCCAAACTCTTTCTTGATACCATCGGATTTTCAATTTTTGTAGAAACTGGAGTTTGCGGCACTCCGTGTAACCCTCGGAGTGTGCCGGATATCTATTGTCCAACGTTGCTCTGCGATCGCACCTATTGTAAGACTTTTCGACAAGATTTTCTTCGAATTATCTGCTCATGGTACAGGAGAGCACAGCCAAACCGCCTTGCTTCTAATCATTTCGGTACTACTTTGAATAGGGTCTGGTCGCAGTCATACGATACAAAACAATTTGGAATATTTGACACACATTTAAAGCATCGATAGTGGAGGAAGGTAGAAATATAGCGGTGCACATTTTTGAATAACTGAGAACTAGGTTCAACAATCTCAAGACAGTGTCGGATAACCATTAATACTCCAGTATTTCTGACGAACACTGACTCAAGTCGATGTGAATTAAGTGGCCTGGTGAGACGGCGCAGTGTTCATTGATGCTAGAGCAAGTGCCGAGAGCTGTGAGAAGGTGAAAGGCTAGCCATTGTGCTCACTCGTGTGAGCAAAGGAATGTAATGATTAAGATATTTTTTGGAGTGCGAGGTACTTTCAAATAATAGGCTATGAACTGATGTTTGACAGTGGAATCAATGCTAACCTTTTTTATAATGCTTCGAGACTAAGGCTTGCTTAATGTACCAGGCGTTATTGTAATGGTAGTAATCTGAATATAGAGCTGAAATTCGTATTTTGCGCTCCATTTGGCGGAGCCTAGAATTATTTGGAACTCAAGTTTGCTGCTGCTTTAGGCCTCTTCTGCTCGCTATTTCTCATTGATCTGTAAATAGAAAATTGAATTAGGAAAGCCTGCATTTCTGTAAATCTGAAGATGTATGCGAATGAATCTTTCGGAACTGCATAAGCTCATGAAAGTACAGATCAAGTCCCTTAAACAGAAAAAAAGTTAAGAGCAAGTGTCGCGGGAGGAAAGTCATCGCAAGGCAGCACAAACTTACATTATTGATTGGAAAACAGCCACGTTGACTCAAACCAGAACTCATCTTCTCTTGTATAGGCTTCTACTGAAGGCTTAAGTTCTAGGTATCCTGCGAGCCGGAATTTTGTACGCTGGAAGTGGAATGAGATGGATTTTGGCAACGCACACGAACTTCTTTTGAATGCTCATCAAAAATAAATGCATATTTACTCGTTCTGTAATGTGATTACGGCTAATATGAATTCATCTTGAAAAGTAAAATTCAATTCAAGACAAAAAACTAATTTGAATGCTTAGTGGGTTCAGAATCCAAGAAGAGAACGCATTATTTAACAGTGACAGAAAAAGACGTGATGGGTTAATAGTTTTGTGGACATGAGGAAGAAAAAAGCATCCTGAAGAAATGTGAAAGCGGGATTCGTTTATTGGGCAATGAAAACCGTAACCATGGCAGAAAGCTTGATTTGCACTCAAAATCCAGAATCTAAATAAGTGCGGAAACAGTGAACTATCAAAACCTGTGTTGCACAATACCGTTCTCTATTTGATGAAAATATTGATAGAAGGAAGAACAGGATGAGACAGTTCCATGCACATAAAAATAGGTAGAAGTACACGTGCGATGTACTGGTATCCAATAAACGTTGTCTAGAAACCAAAAACGGAGTAAAGGAGTTATGGAAGTCCTAAACGTAAGCACAGAATAGTTAAAGCAAATCGATACAATTCTCTTCTGATTCATGCATCAAGATATGTGAGGCTACGCTCTCTGACATAAATATTAGCACCTCATCACTTATTTATTGTTTACATCCACGAAAAGTATAAAACAAGAACAATCTTTTAATGTCCTTTTTGGGGAAAATCTGAACTTGAAGGGATAAGAGTCATAATGGATGCAATAATTCTGAGGAATTCGGGAACAATTCCTATTGCAGTTTGAAAGAAAATGGCTACCTTTGCTTCCAAGTGTTTGTTGTAAATACTGGTTTTCAGTAATTTCCAACATATCAAAAATGCTTTGCTTCCAATGCTTGATCTCTGTATCAATTTGGTAAAGTGTTATCTAGCAATTCCGCTCAAAAAACATCAGGCCGAAGAAAGATTGTCTGACTTGTACCGAATATAACATAGGTGAAACGAAATGTAATACACTTCAATTGTAATCAACAACGGAGGTGTCCGAGGGACAAATATTATATTTCTCTTACTAGAAATGCCGACCTGAAAATGGAATTCCTTCATCCTATGCTGTAATCCTTATCAATTTTTTGGTTTATGCATAATTCTTCATGACGACTAATACAAAAGACGTAACAAAAACCTTCTTTTTGTAGTTTTAGCTTTACGCTGGAAAGGCTCGTGTCTGACATCCAAGGAATTTATTCGCTTGATATACCGATACAGGCTACAACCGAACTGCTTAGTGCAAAGAATATCGCGAATTGATTTTCAATGAACACCGTTGTAATAACATATTCTATTCTAATTATTTTCCCTTATTTGTGATCAGCATATCCGCTCTTAATGATTACAAGCGCCTTTCATGCTCGCTTACTTTTTGGACACTCGATCTTTATCAAAATCTGCTTTGTGAATCCTTCTATTCTATACATGGTTCCTTTTCCCTTTGTGATTTAGTGAAAAGAATTTCTTCTCCTCTCCTCTGCAGGACTTCACTAACAGTTCTGGACACCATATAAGAAACCTCGACAGTTGCGTATAATCCTATAAAATCCAAGAGATTGAAGCAACCAAAAAGTTCATTGGCTCAAATTCAAAAACGTATGTTTCCTTCATGGTGTTTAGAACCGTAAAACAAATACAGTAGCGTAATTCCAAAATTCTCATCATTCCCGACTTTTTCCGAAGAATCCTTTACTTCTTCGCTTCTTTTTGATACAGCCACCGGCAGCAGAAAGTTCAAGTTTGCCACGAAAGTGATCTTGTAGAAGAGCGGCAAGCTGTCGCCGAGTGTTTTACACTAAGTACTGTAAATACGGCACCTGTGCCACCTTGTTAAATCCAATACCAACTGTTACACAGTCTGTAGATGGCACTGGCACTCAAACAGCGTAATATAAACCAATCACTTATGGTCCTTCTAGTTGCCACATACTTCCAACTGTAACTTACTACATCCACCTAGTTACTATGCGCGATTGCTGAAGTAATCCCAACGAATGAAGAATAAAATTCCAGCCTGCTCAATTTCAAATGATCCCATTTTTAATTACAACATCTTATTTGTTAGCTACTGACCAACGACTGGCTAGCGGTGCCTTCCATGTGCGTTGCTGGTTTCCATAAGGGTCCGATGATGAGCAGCAAAATGAATGTGTTGGAGATAAGGTTCCAGGGGTTGTCGGAGAGAACTGAGCCTATACTTTCCACTAAGTACCACGTCAAGAAGCCACAGACAACCGAGCGTCGCACGCCCTCGGGGCAGGCGTCGTACACGTAGGCCTGCAAGCACCACACCATCACGCACAGCGCCGACATGAATCCCGCAGCCACTGCTGTAACGAAGCGAGTAGTGTTCGCGTCGAAACTTTGGGCATTCAGACTTACCAGTGATAGTAATACACGCGGCACCGCGGACGTGACGCGCATTGACCCCAGGAAGAACAGAGGCACGAATAACCCGATGATCACCGCCGTGACCTTGAGCCACATCTTGTGGAACTCGTGTGATTTCTGACGCATGGTGGTTGTTGGTTGAACTGGTCGGGCGTGGTTGCGCCTCCTCTTAAGTGCTTAAGCAATGAGATGATTTCGAAAGATGGGAAATTTTCCCTACTCGATTGCTGGAACAGCAAATCCTGCTGCAGCGCCATCCCGACTCGTATGGTACGTTCAAATTGTCCAATCTCGTGATACAGTTGGGCAAACATTCGTAATAGCAATTGTGTTCAAATGCGCCATCTCAACTCGCATAGTAAATAGATGACTTTCTACCACCTCCATATCGCGAATTAACATAGGCGCTTTCTGCGGTTTTGGCTTCATTTTTAGTCGGATATGACCAATCAAAGCGCAAAATAGGTAAAACGGGTAAAAGTATACAGTACAGTACGGTGCTCCATGTAGAAGTAGGACAGTATTAGTAGCAACAAGTTCCAAGACCCCGTTCCGCTTGATACCTCCCTATCATCGGAGTTCTGTCTGCAGTGAAAGTTGCGGGCTCCTTTTCCAAGTCATGTGACGGAACAAGATCGACTAGAGGCTTCAATGAAACCAATTCCGATTCAAGTTTTAGCCCTATCTATAACATGCGAACTTTAGTGCGACCATAACATACTGGCATGAGTACGAAGTATGGAACAAGTAATTAACACCAGTCGGATTAAAACTGTTTCAGAAATAGGTTGCGAAATTTCAAGTAGAAAAAACAGGAAATTTACAGAACAACCTATTAATTGGTTAAACAATTTCTGGATTGTCTTTCATACATAAGAAAATATTAGTAAGGAATAGGTAAACTGGTAGTTCATAGCAGTAATTTTTATTGTTGAAATAATATTTAACCGTTCTCGAAAGAGTTAGCACACACACACGCAACCGCACGCGCTTGATGTCCATGAAAATTAGCTGTTGGAGTCTGGAGTAGATAATGTGCGTTTGTGCTGTCGATAATTTTGACAGCGAAAACCACAAAACGAAATTGGGAGTGGGGTGGGGATAGGATACCGTGTAATTCGTGGCGAGCTATGACGGAGCTCAGAATAGGGAATACGGTAGTAAAATACATTGTTCTCGTGGCAAGTATGGTGAGGACACCAATACAAAGGCTCAGTGAAGATCAAGTAATAGTTCAGAAACGTAATTAAAAACAGTAATTCATATAGTACAACAATTAGATTAGACAAGGTTAATGTTTCGCCAATTGATGTAACCCTCATCGGATATTTAATAAATCGTTCGGTGAAATCGAACCACAGGAGGAACATGAACCACTGGACATATTGTTCCATCTGTCTGACGATGAAATCGAATACCATAGTACACCCAAGGTATATTCGAAAGCACTAGCGACCAATCGAACCTTCTTACCTTGCCCTGTCGACCTGACGTATTGAATTGTAATCTATTGAGAGCCGGAATCAAGCTCGATACGAAGCAGACCAAAACCACCGAGATTATTGTAACACATGGCTCATATAGATAACCGAAATCATAATCTAGCATTCGAGTTAGCTTTTTTGACGATTAAGGCTGAAATCGAATCTACTTGAATCCTGTTTGAGTAATAAGCCGCCCTAAATTACCAAATATAGGCTTGTTCGGAAACCACTTATTGAAGAAACATTCGGGAATACTTTATTCAAAAAAGTATGTAGATTAATAAATTTGGCTGAAAGAAACTACGAAGAAAAGGTTCAGTCTACTGTCTCGGTGGCCGCGTAGCTTCATAAACACTAATTAGGTAAGACAGAAAGTTGGAACAAAAAGAGAAATAAATAAAGGAAATACAGAGAAAGGGTCAAAGAGAAATGAATAGAATGGATGAATAGAGCAAACAGCATATGATTGGCCTTATATTTTTAATGACTTCAAAGTCATTTCATGAAAAAGGAGCAGTTTCCTGATTTGATGCACAACCTAAATATTAATTTTCATCTCTTGTTTTAAAGGTTGTATATAAAACGATGTATCACCAGCTGCAATTCATTTTACGTCAACTTACGATTATTTTATGTACAGATAAGCAAAATTGATGATTGCATAGCCAATGTAAATGTATCTGTTCTGTATCCGAGAGGCTGGAATAACATCTATCAGAGCCGCCTTCAGGTCCATGGCCGCAGGGGGTACTATTGCGAATAGGGAAACCCCCGGTTGAGAACATTACTAACGAGCCATTCATTTACGTAATATCCACACATAACTGAAGATAAATGGAAAGTACTACGAGCTAGGAGCGGCGATAAAGCATACTTCATGCATTATGATGTCATATAGCACCTGCGGATTGTAGATCGGACCACAGAAAGTAAGACAAATAAATTCGACCTGATCGCTTCCGCACGCATCCACAAGGTCTCAAGTGGGGAGTCAAATTCCTTTTCAATAGCCAGATTTTGTAAGTTAGCTCCACCAAGAGCAAATAAATAGGAGCTAACATTTGTTTTTACAATAGTTTCGCCTTTATTCGAAATCGTTTTAACGAGATCACCGCCGCACTTATTAATTTAATTAGCAAAATAATCGCAGTCGATAGCGAAGTCATGTTCGTTATGATTGCTTTTGTTGATTTAGTCATTTTTATTATTGTCGGTATCGATCTGGTGTTAAATATCGAAACTGAACATGTTAACAGGTCTCCAGCCGGACCAAGTGGAGTAGATGATGATTTTCAGAAGGCTAATCCCGTTCCCACCAGGGTACGTAGATCGTTGATTCATTACAAAAACCTGCCTCGCGCGATATTCGGGTTACGAAGATGCTTTAGTTTATGCAGCAAAATGCCACAGTACAATGCCATGCGATCGTACGTCTTAAAGACAATTTTATCTTTGCCGAGGTCACGACCAAGGGGCAAAAAGCTGACTCTGTCACAGGCGATAGCCGCGACGATAGCCAAGAACGACTGCCGCTGCTCTTCGGTG
>JAAUYH010076821.1_pt1 | contig 12349 bp, 11 predicted proteins | sample 7278061 | NCBI WGS metagenome assembly JAAUYH01 (sample SAMN14350203, study PRJNA611818) | marine sediment metagenome | isolation source: surface marine sediment (0.6m) | place: French Polynesia: Moorea | collected 2018-08
ACTCTGGCAAAGTGACGGAACGTTGATTAACACCTTGAGCGGGCATCGCGACCGGGTTCGGGCGGTGGCCTTCGGAGAAGGGAACAGCCAAGGCATGCTGGCGTCAGCGGGGGGCGATCAAACCGTCAAGCTCTGGGATCTGGATGGGGCTTTGATCGCTAACCTGAATGGGCACACAGATGGCATTAATGGACTTGATTTCAGTCCCGACGGTCAAATTATTGACTCAGGCAGTGATGATAGACAGTTGATTCTCTGGGATTTAAACCAAGTATTAAATTTTGATCGGGTGCTGGCGTATGGATGCCAGCGGATCCAGGATTATTTAAGGACCAATGTAGAGTTGGAAGCGCGCGATCGCCATCTCTGCGATGACATCAATCTATAATTCCGTTGCTAAAGGGATATCTGGTTCAGTGTTCAATTCGTTATCTTCTGGTTGCTCAAAAAATCTAGCTACAATGCCTTTCAAAATTTTGAGAATCAGGGCTGCATCAACCTTTTCTGTATATTCTCTAGAATACTCAACTTGAAGACTTGGCATCTCTGAGTCAATTCCCGCCACTTCTGCTCTCAGGAATGTCCAGCTGTCTGCAATGGTATAGCAGCCAAAGATTTCTTGGGGCTCCTGTTGGTTGTTTTCCCAATTCAAATGGGCGGCGGCTAGTAACTGTCCATACAGTTGAAATATAGGACTTTGGGCTTCTATCCCGCGTTTCGTCTCCACCACAATAAGGTAAGGAGTTTCAATCCGGCCCGCCAGACTTTTCCCCAGCACCCCATCGGCAATGCCATCAATTTCAAAAGTGGGATAGCGGGTTTGAAGGGTAACGCCTGCCCATGCTTGAATACTGTCCCGCTCCGCCAGAAGCAAAAGAGGATAAATAGCCCGCGCCCAAACGGTCGCTTCATTAAATAAATGCACTTGTGTATTAATTAACCGAGAACGAATATCCTGGACTTGTCGCTGTTCGTTTTCAGTTAAGGCAATTGATTTGACCTGGGTCCATTCATGCTCGGTTCCAGTTTGTTCCCTCAGCTTGACTAGTTGCTTGATATCCGCCAAAGAAATGTCTGAAAGGGTTAGTTTGACCATAATCCATCCGTCTTGGCGCTAACTTTTCCGAGATTATGAATTCCTATTGCCCCATACCGTTGCCCTCATCCCCTAACCCCTTCTCCCAAACTTGGTAGAAGGGGAACCGAGTCTTCTCTCCTCTCCCAAACTTGGGAGAGAGGTTGGGAGTGTAGAGCTTTGCTCTTCTCGCAGAATGGGCTTGCCTGTAGCAGGCATAGGTTTTAAAGAGAATAAAATAACCCTCGGGAGGCAGGATGTTTTTCGAGGTGGCTCTCTTACACCCTATCTCGATTCTCAGTGAAGTTGTGGAAATCTGAACCGATGCGGCTTGCCCTCAAGCCGATTTCCAGGCGCCGTGGAAACTATGGGGAATGATGCTGGGGAGACCCAGACGGCAAACGGGTTCATCTTCCAGGCGATCGCAGTCGTAAATCCAAACTTCGCTACTATCTGTATTGCCGTCGAACACTACCGTAAGAATCCAGCCCTGTTGAGGATTCATCGCGTCGGCGGCATAGGTGGGCTCCGCGGGATAGCGATGCGGGCCTGCATCCGCCAGAGTCAAGGATTGGGTGGCGGGATTGTAGCAAGCGATCGCGCCAAACATCTCCTCCCGGGTATCTGCACCAGGACGATGGACTGAGAGATAGGTCCGGGCTATATCCGGATCGCTAACCTGAGTAGAGACAATGGGAAAGTCACAGTCTTGATCTACCAGAATTTCCTGATGAGTGATCTTAGCCGTCTGGGGGCGCAAACGAATCTGCCGAAGCTGGCTAGGGGCTTCGGTTTGTAAGTGGCCCGCGGCGACTTCCTTCAGGCGTTGATTGGTTTGGAAGTTTTGGTAACTGACGAGATTGAGCACGACATCCCCATCAAAATCCTGATAGCAGTTGCCAAAATGCCATTGGAACCAGGGGTCGGTTTCCCCCCAACTGATGGGTTCCAGGGTATTGCGGTCAATAACGATGATCTGGGAGCCGTATTTGGGGCGCCATTGGAGGGCGTCGCTAAAACTAGACAAGCCCAATACGGCGGGAAAAGCATTCAGCCTGAGCGGGGGGACGCAAAACACCAGATAGGGACCGGCTAGGGCAAAATCATGGATCAGAGGGATGCCGTTGAGGGGAATATCGGTTTTCTGCAGTAATCGACCATTGGCGTCGCTGCGATAGAGATTGAGGGTGGCGTTCGCCCCGGCGACTAGACCGAAATTGAATATTTCGCCTGTGGCGCTGTCCTGCTTAGGATGCGCTGAGTAGGGGCAATTTGGAGTCAAACTGCCAAAATCCTCCAATCCCTGTGTTTCAAGGGTTTGTGGGTCCAGAGCGTGGGGCTGTCCAGCTTCCCATAACGCTAAGACTTTGTCTGAAAGCGGTAGAACGGAGGTATTGGCGGCATTTTTGAGCTGTTTAGTCCACCGTTCCCAGATGGGCCCGGGAGCCAGGGTTCCATAGCCGCTGTAGAGAAATTGACCCGCCGCCGCTTCATCTTGATAGCCGACGGACTGAACATAGCGATAAACCCCTGTGGCCCCCGCTTCGGTGAAATGAACCCCCAGGATGCTTCCGTCTCCGTCAAACCAATGGTTGACCCGAACGCCATTCCGTTCTAGTCGCCCTGGGCCGTTGCGATAGAGAGAGCCTCGGAGCCCTGCTGGGATTTTGCCTGAAAGTATGGGCAAGGGGGTGAGGGGAAATTCTGGCGCGGGTTGAGCGATCGCTTTCGCCCAAGCTTTTTGCTGGGGGATCGCCGGGGCGGCTGAACGAGTTGAAGTCATCAGAGCAGAGTAAGGTGCAACCCTTCTGATTGTTGCAAAAGATTAGCTAAACTGAATAGCCCAGTCGGAGCAACGACTCTTTGGCCTGGGTTTGCCAGAGGTGGATATCGCTGTCTGATAGGGTTTCCCGCCAGTCGCCCACCTTCCCTTTCCGAATATGTTGGCCTTCGCCTTTGTCAGCGATTTTGTTAATGTCCAGCTGGTCGATAATCCGGTTAATTCGGTCGCTGCTGGCGCTTAGATTGACGAAACTCAGTAAGGCTTCCAGCTCTATGTCAGGTTGTTTGCGGAGGTCTTCATATCTGACCAGGCGAATGCGATCGCGCAGCTCAGCGTCCGCCTGAAACTTTTGACTCAAGTCTGCACACTTATTCCAGAGTCGGATCAGATCTTCGGTGCTGCGTCGAGCCCATTTCTGGGTTTTAGCCCTAGCTTGCCAAGAAGCGCAAACATCTCGACCATCTCGGGTCACAATAATCGCCTTGGCTTCTGGAAACTGCTCCAGTATGACGTCCAAACAGTCAATATGCATGGGCGTCTTTTCCATAAATATATGGTGACTTTCTCCCCCAGAAAGCTGAAAGTAGCGATCAAAAATAAGCTCAATTAAACGTTTGGCGCGGTCCAGATCTGGCTCAGATTGTTGACGAACCGACTGAATCAAAGTTTTGAGTTCCTCAAAACCCACAATGGTATGGGGACCCACCTCTCCTCCGTGTTCATAGAGCCGGTAGCTTCGAAGCACCCCCCGCCACGTATCTTGGGAAGACGCCCCAAAAATAAGCGGCAGCAAGCCATAGTGTTTTAAGAACCATAGGCGTTTTTGGAGCCGCTTCGCCCTTTTCATTTGCGGCACAAACGTAAAAGGTTTGTAGATCAGCCGATACAAGTGCGACTCTTGGCGGGCTGACAAGATGTCGGGATGGCGTTTCATCATTTGCCAAAGCCATGTTGTCCCCGAACGAGGACAGCCCACAATAAATAACTTTCGGTATCCAGTATTATTCTTGTCGGTCACAGTAGCCAGCTTTCAGGAGGACGTTATTGCTTTCGGTTTTTCAAACCGTGCGTCATCCAATCATCGCCCAATGTTGGGGAGTCCTGGCGTCGCCAAAGGATGATTTCGCACAATTTTGAACCAATCTTCAAACTTCCAGTGAGCTTTTCACACTCAGGATTAGGAAGACCTTTTAGGGTTAGGCGCTAGTTTTTCATTGGCGGCTTGTCATTGGTCGCTGTCATTGGTCATTTGTGATCTGGGGATATGACCTTTCCCCAACTAATATTGCCCGTTAAATCCTCAGTCTATGCAACCGCTGAATCCACTTGTCCTCGAATGCATTGTTGGCGAATTGCTTTAAGAACTTGAAGCACTCTAGACAACGGCTCCGCCTCGTCTGGGGTCGCCTGCGCCGATAATTTCGCCATTCGGGTGGGCTACTACGGTGTGGACGCCGCCGAAGAACATGTTATGGTCTTGCCACCAAACCTGCTTATCGCCGGGGATACTGTCGACGCCATCCAGCTCGGTGCGAGAAAAACCAGGTTCTAAGTGAAAAACGCCCCGTTCCCAATGTACGCGCGGGGCATTAACCGCCGCTTCCACTGGGGTTTGGAAATCTAGAATGTTGGAAATCACTTGTAGGATAGCGGTGCGGATTCGATTGGAGCCGCCAGAGCCGAGGACGATTTCTGGTTGATTATTTTTAAGGACAATGGTGGGGGCCATCATTGAGGAGATGCGCTGATTTGGGCTCCATTGATGGAAGCCATGGGGATTGAGGTCTTCTTCCCCCAGCATGTTATTCATCATGACGCCAGTGCCGGGGATGACATAGGAGGATCCTTCGCCATTGGATGTGGTGACACTGGCGGCGTTGCCTTCGCTATCAATGACGCTGACATGGGTGGTGCTGCCCCATTTATTGACTGCCCCTTGGTTGGTGATGGATGAGAGGGTTTGACGGTAGGGGTCAAGGTGGCTATCCGACAAAAAGGCGTCAGCGACGTCCGTCTTATATAGATTGGCGTCGTACCCGTCTCGTCGCGCTTCATTGGTTAAGCACATGACATTGGCGAGAATCTGGAGGTGCTGCGGTCCGCCAAAGGGGATATCTGAGAAATCAATTTGGGAAAGCAATTCTAGGGCGAAGGCAATCAGCGCTCCGCCAGAGCTGGGGGGAGGATTGGTCAGGAGCACATTGCCCCGGTAGTTGATGGTTAAGGGCGATCGCTCAATCACTTGGTACTGGGCCAAATCTTCCAGCCTCAGGTATCCGCCCTGGTCCTTGCAATCCCAAGCGATTTGATGGGCGATGTCTCCCTGATAAAACTCTTCGGGACCCGATTTCACGAGGTCAGTTAGGGTTGTCGCCAAGTCTGGAATCCGCAGGATATCTCCAGTTTGTAGCAGGGGGCCTCGGGGGGCGTAGATTTCTCGAGACCCCTGGTTGGCTGTCAGAATTGGCTTGAGCAGGTGCAGGCAATAGGCGCGGAAAGGATCTAGCTCAATACCCGACTGAGCATGATGGACAGCCGGTTCAACCACAGCCTGGATGGGGAGTCGTCCCAATCGACGATGCACATGCATCAATCCCCCCAGGTTGCCAGGGGTGGCGATGGACCCCAATCCCACATGAAATTCTTGGGTGGTATCTCCGAAGTCCGCTTCTATGGCGTAAAAGTGGGGCTTTGCGCCGTTTAATTTCTGCTGCGGGGTTTGGGTGAAAAAATCGAACAGGATGTTATGCCCCTGAGCGGTATGGGCTAGGAGAAACCCGCCGCCAGCGGCTGACGTTAACACTGACTCGGTTACAAAGGCGGTGAATACGGCTGCGATCGCAGCGTCAAATGCATTCCCCCCCAAGCGCAGCATCTCCGCTCCTGCTTCAGCTGTCTTTGGATGTCCTGCTGCAATTACCCCATGGGTTTTTGAGTTCATGTATTATCCCCACCCCCCGGATTTCTTTGTTGAGGGTCTAGTGTTAACCTAATCACCCATAACGACCATTTCCAAGCCAATTTTCGTCAAGTTTAATGGCTAATTCTTAAGAAATTTTCATGAAATGTCTTTAAACTTAATATATTGAGTCTCATATTCAGGGCTTCTCTGAGATTGGAGTGGTATGAAACGACGGACGGTGCTTCTCTCGGTTGCAATGTTTGTTCTGGGGGCTGCAGCACTGCTGGGGTGTCGTCAGGGCAAGCAGCCTCCCTTGATGGAACCGAAATCTGACATAGCGGTAGATTCGGCATTCAGCCAAGCTGAGTCCTCTCAGTTGGGGACGTTGGAAATTCGCGCTAATGGTGAGGATTTTGTTCGACGGGGGCTGGTTTCAAAGGACGGTTGGCGGATTAAATTTGAACATGTTTATGTCAATCTATCGGATATCAAAGCGTATCAGGCTGATCCGCCTTTTGATCCCTTCGCGGGCGGCGATATTCAAGCTGTCGGCGCTGTCCACTTAAATCAGTCGCTAACGGTTGACCTGGCGTTAGGGGATGAAGAGGCGGCGCCTATTCTGGTTGGACAGTTGGCGGCACAGCCCGGTCGTTACAATGCGCTGACTTGGAAAATGCTCCCTGCTGATAGGGGACCGACTGCTGGATCTGTGTTGACGCTGGTGGGTTTAGCGGAGCGGGCGGAGCGGGCGATTCGCTTCACCATCAAGGTCAATCAGCCCTATACCTACGCCTGTGGCGATTTTGTCGGCGATCAGCGTAAGGGAATTCTCAAGCCCGGCGGTAATGCTGACTTGGAAGTAACTTTTCACTTTGACCACCTCTTTGGCAATGGAGAGCTTCCCGCGGATGATCCTGTCAATACTGATGCGCTAGGGTTTGATCCGCTGGCGGTCCTGGCGGATGACGGGCGGCTGCAAGGGGATCTGGGAATGCTGAAAGAAGGCTTATCGGTTTCCCATTACCTGCTCCTTGAATCCGCCTTAAGTGGGTTGGCTCATGTCGGTGAAGGCCATTGCAAAGAAGGAGAGGCCTTGCCTTAAAAATGATGGGATTGAACGAAAAATAGGGGCGTGGTTTTTCCTGAGGTCTGGAATATTATTGGGATTTTTGACGACATCACAGATCTCTAACGGTCATCTGCATGGAGGAAACTGCCCTGTGAGAGGGAAGCTGTTAAGTCCGTTGATTTTTTTATCGATTTTAAGCGCGCAGTCGGGTGCGATCGCCCATGGCGTAAGGATAACTCACCAAGTCGCGCCTGCTTTAGAAATTCAGGCGCGCTATGACAACGGAGAAAATATGGCGAACGCCCAAGTCGCAGTTTATGCGCCTAATGATCCCTTAGAACCTTGGTTGACGGGGACGACAGATGCCGCTGGCCGTTTTGTCTTTATTCCAGATAGAGCGCTAGACGGCAATTGGGAAATTCAGGTGCGTCAGGCTGGCCATGGAAATATTGTCTCGGTGTCGCCAGAGGCGATGTTTGCAACATCCGACACAATAAATCTGTCAGATTTATTGGTGGGGACTTCTCCAGGATTGGATAGCGATACCAAGTATACGCCGCCTCAAATGGTTTTGATGGGGGCGAGCGGGGTTTGGGGGTTTGTGGGCACCGCTTTATTTTTCATTCGTAGGAGGGGTTAATGCATATTCCGGATGGAATTTTACCCGCCAAGATTGCGATCTCAGGCTATGCCGTGACCGGCCTTTTCACCTGGTATTCCCTGAAAAAGATCAATCAGTTAGACAATCCCCAAGCCCAAATTCCCAAAGCATCTCTAATGGCCGCCGCTTTTTTTGTGGCCTCCTGGATTCATATTCCCTTTCCCACTGGGAGTCTCCACCTCATCTTGAATGGCTTGGTCGGCACAGTGCTGGGGTACTTTGCCTTCCCGGCTATTTTAATTGGATTATTGTTCCAGGCGGTGATGTTTCAACATGGGGGGCTCTCAACCCTAGGGGTGAATGCGGCGGTTATGGGGGCGCCAGCGCTATTGGCTTATCACATTTTCCAACTTCGCCGGTTGTTATCGATGTCGAAGCGGAAGCCTCAGGAAGCCGAGCCGATTTTCCCAGAATGGGAAGGCGGGGTGACGATCCATCCGAAGCAACCCTTGAAACCGCAGGGGCCTAAGTTCTGGGCGGCTGGATTTGGCTTTTTGTCCGGCGCCTTGGGTTTGGGTCTATCGGTTTTATTGGTCTTTGCCTTACTGATTTTTCACCTGCCCGCCCAGTTGGACGTCGAACTAGAACAGCAAGCCATTTATAGCCTCACGCTTGCGCACATTCCCTTAGTTATCCTAGAGGGGATATTTACTGCTCTGCTGGTGATGTTTCTCCAGCAAGTTAAACCGGAGCTGCTAAAAACTCAATGAAATTTGGGCTTGATGAATACGCCTATTTGGATTCCCCCATCCATCGGTGGTCCCCGAAATGTCGACTATTGGGTCTAGGAGCCCTGATTTTCGCCTTTTCGTTTGTGCATAGTTTGACTTTATCGCCGTTCATGATTGGTGTGACGGTGATCCTATACCGGGTCTCTACCCTACCTTTGTCATTTCTGCTCTTGCGATTACGGATTCCCAGTTTTTTCTTGCTAATTGTGGCGATCTTAACGCCGTTCTTTACCGGATCAACCGTTCTCTTTCAATTAGGGGCATTGAACCTCTACAAAGAAGGCCTACAGCTGTTTTTACTCATTACTATCCGGTTTCTCTGCATCCTTACCCTGGGTTTGATTCTGTTTAGCGCAGCGCCATTTTTCATCAATATTCGCGCCATGCGCTCCCTGGGGCTATCCCCTATTCTGGCGGATATGATGCTGCTGTCTTATCGCTATGTCTATGAGGTTGGCGATTACCTGTCAGTCATGCGGACCGCTATGCGGCTTCGGGGGTTTCGAGGCGATCGCTTAAACCGTCGTAATCTATCGAGATTAGTGATGTTAGCGGGCAGCCTTTTAGTCCGCAGCTACGAGAAATCTGAGCAGGTTTACAAAGCCATGATCCTCAGAGGCTATGGCCAGTCTTCGCCTATCCATAAGGTCCAAGTAGAACGCCCTCGGGACTTCCTACTGCTAGGCGCGCATTTATGTCTGGCGGTCAGCTTCATCATTGCTGGAATAGTGTATTGAAGGGCAGTTTCTCAGGGATGAGCCAGAAATTTGCGGCAGGATGTCCTAACCGATCAAGGTGGATTGGGCGGATCGGTGGATGGACAGATCGGTGGATAGTCTATTGGTTGATTGAGCTGCAGTAGTACTAGAACATCCAAAAAAATATAGTGGAATTCCTCCTTTAGATCTGATTGCTGGCTAATAGTGGTATAGGAATATTCTCTGAATGCGGGAGATTATCTTAATACCGGACATTATCTCTAGGCGATAGCGCATAATTTGGCTGTTATTTGTCATTTGTCACTTGTCATTTGTCACTTGTCATTTGTCACTTGTCATTTGACTAATGCCCAACGATTAATCACAAATGGCTAATGTCCAATGGCCAGTCAGTGTCCAATGGCCAATCACTCATACTTCATGTCTAAACCAATGCTGCAAAGCAGGTAACCAAACCAATGACCAATGACTAATGACCAATGACCAATGACCATTTCATAGTGATTGTCTGAAAACATTAGGTTGTATGCTCAATCCATTAGCCCTCTCCACTTCTGATGCGTCTGTCTCTTTTTTCGCCACTCAGAATTGTGCGCTCAATGTTTATGACTTGTTCTACGCCTATCCCAATCACCCCCACGTCCTAAAGGGGGTCAATTTTCAAGTCTCAGTCGGGGAAAAGGTGGGGTTGATTGGGCCCAATGGAGCCGGTAAAACCTCCTTATTCCTTGCAATTTGCGGCGCGCTCTCTCCCCAATCAGGGGAAATTATGCTGTTCAACCATCCCCTCCATCCCGGCGATTTCCGACCTGAGGTGGGGTTGGTGTTCCAAAATCCGAATGATCAGCTGTTTTCTCTCTCTGTCCGCGATGACATTGCGTTTGGTCCTCTAAATATGGGGCTCTCTGAGCATGAGGTTGACGTCAGGGTTCAGGAGTCCTTGATGCTGACAGGGGTGAGTGAACTGGCGGATCGGCCGCCACATCATCTCTCTGGCGGAGAGAAGCGAATGGCGGCGATCGCGAGCGTTTTAGCGATGCGCCCTCAGCTTGTCCTTTACGACGAACCCAGCGCCAACCTTGACATTCGCTCCCGCCGCCGTTTAATCCAATTTCTTCAATCCGCTCAACAAACCATTCTGGTATCGTCTCACGATCTAGAGTTGATTTTGGAGGTGTGCGATCGCGTTATTCTCCTAGACCAAGGTGAGGTTGTGGCGGATGGCTCGGCGCATGAGGTGATGCGCAACGCTTCTCTGATGGAAGCCCATGGTTTGGAAAAACCCAACTCGCTAAAGCAAATGGGCTGAGTGTCTCTTTTCGATTATTTTCGATGACTAGATCAATGATCGCGGTGCAGACCATGACAATGTCCTCCTACTTTCGCCCAAGTGTTGACGCTATGGAGGGGTATGTTCCCGGAGAACAACCCAAACCTGGAACTAACATTATTAAGCTCAATACCAACGAGAATCCCTATCCGCCTTCGCCGGATGCGATCGCGGTCCTGCGAACCCTCGATAGCGAGTGGCTGCGGCGCTATCCTGACCCTTACGCCAACGAATTTCGTCAGGCGATCAGCCAAGTATTGGGAATTCCGACGGATTGGATTATGGTCAGCAATGGCAGCGATGAGTTGCTCAATGTCATTGTGCGCGCCTGTGCAGAGCAGAGCAGTCGGGTTGTCTATCCCATGCCCACCTATGTGCTGTATCGCACATTGACCCAAATCCAACCGGCCGATATTGTCGAAGTTCCCTATGGGGAAAGCTTTTGCTTGCCGATTGAGGAGCTAGTGGCGGCCAATGGGGCGGTTACGTTTATTGCATCCCCCAATAGTCCCTCTGGCCATACGGTTCCCCTGGCGGATCTTCGACAACTGGCGGCTCAAGTGTCGGGGGTTTTAGTGATTGACGAAGCCTATGTTGACTTTGCCGAAGAAACCGCGTTGCCCCTGGTGCAGGAATTTGAGAATGTGATTATCGCCCGCACCCTCTCTAAGGGCTATTCGCTAGCGGGGTTGCGGTTAGGATTTGGCATTGCTAACCCGAACTTGTTGAAGGGGTTATTTAAGGTGAAGGATAGCTATAACGTGGATGCGATCGCCTGCGCAGTGGGGGCGGCGGCCATGCGAGATCAGACGTATAAAAATGACTGCGCCGAAAAGGTCAAAACCTCTCGGGCTAAGTTGGCGGGGGATCTCAAACAATTAGGGTTTCGACTGTGGGATTCCCAAACCAACTTTCTCCTGGCGCAACCGCCCCAGGGCAACGCGGAGCAAATTTTCCTGGGGCTCAAGCAGCAAGGCATCCTGGTGCGCTACTTCAAACAGTCCGGTTTAGAAGATAAGCTGCGGATTACCGTTGGCCTCGATGAACAGAACCAGAGGTTAGTGGAGGCCCTCCGCCCTTTGGTGTAGGTTTATGTGCCTGCGCTGCCCTTAGATCGCCATCGCTGAAAATTCGACAGCAGTCCTGGCAAGCATCGATATATCTTGCCTGTCGTCCCATTTGTGTCGTCAGAGGCAATGCGAACAGCAGTCTTACTAATCGACTCCGGCGATGTCGTTAACCAAGTTAAGCCAAAGTCCAGAATCTTCATCCGCCTCACCGCCTCATCATTCAGCGGCTGAATCTGAGTCGTTAAGTTCGTGTTAAACAGGCCCGGATTCATCCCCAAAATAGAGAGCGCTGTTTTGCGATAATCCTCCGCCACCACCAGCGTAAATCGACGGGCGGCGGCTTTCGAAGTGGCGTAGGCGCTTAAATAGGAGTCCGCCGGACCATCCGAGGCTCCCGCCCCCAATAAATTGATGATTTTCCCTTGATTGCGCGGCAGCATATGCTTGAGGGCGACCATCGTGCCATGGTAAGTCCCATTTAGGTTGGTGTCGATCACCTCTTTCCAATGCTCGGCGGGAACGTCCAGCGCTGGGCCAAAATAGCGATTAACCGCGGCATTGTTGAACCAGATATCGATTTGGCCAAATCGGTCTAGCGTTTTCTGAGCCAGCCTTTCCACCTGATCGGAATCGGCTACATTGCATTCAACTCCCAACGCCTCCACATCCGGAAACCCATTCATCTGCGAATAAACCTCATCAAAAGCCTCATTCGACCGGGAGCAAAACACGACATTCGCCCCCGCAGCTGCCAAAGACTTGACAATAATGAGGCCGATTCCTCGGGTGCTCCCGGTAACAACGGCAACGCGTCCTTTAAGCTGAGACGAAACTTGCATTGGGTATCCTTCCACCTTAGATTACGCCCTTAGAACTAGGAATCATATGGGCCCGACGAGGGTCGACTTCGGTGGCCATCCGCATCGCTCGAGCAAACGCTTTGAATGTGGCTTCGATGATGTGGTGGGAGTTAATGCCGTCCAATTGGCGGATATGGAGAGTCATTTGG
>JAAUYH010205307.1_pt1 | contig 12349 bp, 5 predicted proteins | sample 7278061 | NCBI WGS metagenome assembly JAAUYH01 (sample SAMN14350203, study PRJNA611818) | marine sediment metagenome | isolation source: surface marine sediment (0.6m) | place: French Polynesia: Moorea | collected 2018-08
CTGTTATTGGGTTCGTCATCATTCCACTGAGAAAAACCACCCGTGCATCCCAGATCTGCTGCCTCCGTGCAGTCAAATCCTTCGGTGCCGTCGACCCACGACCATATTCCTTCTTCTTCGCGATCGCTGGCGCCCAACCATACTTCGCTACAATCAGTGAGCTCCTCCATCAGGTTGAACACCAATTGGTTCTCCGCTAGGTCACCGATCGTAACCAGATGCATCCCACGAGCATCACAGTCATCGACCGCTTCCTGCCACGTATGGAACTCCATGCAGAGGATATAGGTGCCGCCATCATCGGTAACCTCTTCTGCGAGGCACTGGACAGACGACTTGCAATTTGTGCTGCAACTGTCCATGGGGTCGTTGTTACCGTCATCGCACACTTCACCGACCTCTTCATCAATGATGCCATTGCCACATGTTTCATCGGACATGCAATTGCCGCTACATCCATCTCCATCTTCCCGGTTGCCATCATCGCATATCTCATTGTTGACATCGTCTATGATGCCATTTCCACACTTTTCAGTGGACATGCAATCGCGGCTACATCCATCTCCATCTTTCAAATTGCCATCATCGCACACCTCGCCCATGGCAGTGTCGGTGATGCCATTGCTGCATGTTTCATCGGACATGCAATCGCGGCTACATCCATCTCCATCTTCCTCGTTGCCATCATCGCATATCTCGCCCGCGGCAGTGTCGACGATGCCATCGCCACACACTTCATTGCGCATGCAATTGGCGCTACAGCCATCGCCATCCAGCTCGTTGCCGTCGTCGCAGACCTCGCCTATGTTGTCTTCGACAATCCCATTACCACACGTCCCAATCGGGATGTCAGGTGGAACACATTCACCGCGCGCATGGTCGCAACGATATCCCTTCAGGCAATAACTATCCCCGCACGGCTCATCCCATCCGCCCATGCATGAAGTAGAATACGACGCAAAAATACCAACCGCGGCCACAGCAAGCACAGAGAACCCAACGTCCACTGCACGTTGTATCGTCCATCTCATGATAACCCTCCTTTATACGAGCCATGCACCGCTCAAAAATCGACGAAGACCATCACACCCGCGCTATCCCCAGAAACCACGGGCAAAACACGCGTGACCGAGGTCGGCCCAATATTCACCAAAGCCCGGCTACGGTCTTCACTCCGACTGGAACGCGACATATTGAGAACCACCATCGTCAGGCCCGTGACGGCCACCGCACCGCCAGCAATCACGGCGCTGGTGCCGATCGTATAACGCGCAGAAGCCTTGTCTTTTGCCCCGGCGTCCGCCACTGGCGCGCAACTGAGGTCGTCCCCACACCCATCGGCAAATTGCGCCTCGGCGTCACTCAGCGTGCGGTCGGCGTCCCAGCGCAGACCGGCGCCGGCCAAGCCGAGGGCAACGCCAGTGCCAACCACGGCCCAGGGCTTCCACCGCGACCACCGCCGAGTCTCCACCACCCGGTCCTCACTCAACGCCACCGTCATCGTCGCCTGTCTCCCGGCGGCCAGCGAGATGGATTGCAACAATGGATAATGGCCCGCTTTTGCGGCAGCGACCGTGTGCATGCCGGGCCGTACCACATGGCGGGTAACCCCGGGGCCCACGAGGAATTGTTTGCCGGCAAGGGTCACGGAAATACCGGACTGCCCGCTGCGCAGCTCGACCACGGCGAGGTGCTCTTGCAACAGCATCAGCTCCAGCTGGCGGGCCTGCTCGCGATCCTCGCCGATCAACGCGTTGGGGCCCCAGCGCCAGACTTTGTCCAAGTGCTCCCACGCCAGCACCGGTTGATTGACCCGGAGCGCGGCACGCGCCATCTCAAAATGGATCTCGGGATGATCCCACTCGGCCAGCGCTTGTTGATAGCGCGCCAGCGCGTCGATAAAGCGCAACTCCTCGGTCAGCGTAGCCGCTTGCTCAAGCAAGGCCAGGGCCCGCATGCGCTGTGCTTCGGTGACACCCTGGTACCAGGGCAGATTCTTATGGTCCGGATCGACCATAAGGCCGGGTTCGCCAGCATCCGAGTTGAGCGCAGCCGTGCTCGCCACAGTTTCGCCACCAGACTCGTCACCAGATGGGTTAACAGATACGCCAGACTCCTGCGCCAACGCAGTGGGGCTCATGGCAGGTAGGCACAGCAAGGCCACGGCCAGTACCAGCTGCACGACAGATGGAACACGCAGCCGGACGCACGGCATATGGGCTCGAAGGCATGTATACGTCGCAGACATCTCTGAGCTCCTATTGGTTAACGGTATGCTTGACATTGCCGACTGCGCGGTTGATCAATGCCTGCTTCTTCAAGACTGTTTCTTCGGCGCGGACATATTGCTCCGTAGCTCGCTGTCCGGCCGCAATGGCCTGGCGCTGGGCCCGGCGGGCCCGATTGCGTTGGGATTTGGCCCGAGCCTCGGCGGCCTTGGCCCGCCCCGCGGCCTGAAGGGCCAATTCCTTGAGCTGACGGGCCTCATCGCGGGCTCTCTCGGCCTCGTGCTGGGCCTCGCGGGCCAGTTTGGCCTCGATGAGGACCCTCGCCCAAGCCTCCTCGGCCTCGGCGCGAGCGCCCTCGGCCTCCCGCTGGGCATCGAGAGCGTCGGACCGGGCCTTTGCTTCTTTATCAAGGCTCATGGCCAGTTCTTGCGCGTGCTCACGGGCTGCTGAATTAGCGGAATTTACGCTCAAAAGGCCCAGGATGGAGACCGCCAATAACATGGTCAAGATCGCGATGATGCCGGCCACTAGCTGACGCTTGCGCCGACGCTTGCGATCGGCTAGCGCCAGTACGGCACTCAGATACGCTTGTTCGCACTTGGGCAACCGTCCGGGATAGCGGGAGTGCCAGCGTCGAGCGTGCTCGGCGATGTCGTCGCGCCACAAAAGCCCCTCGGCGCGACCGCCACGTCGCCACTGCCTGGCCGCGTCGTGCAAGCGGGCCAGGAATTCCGCATTGTCCTTGTCCTCATCGAGCCATCGGCGCAGGGTCGGCCAGCGGCTAATCAACGACTCATGCACCAGCTCGACTGTGCGCTCCTTATCGCCGCCGCCCTCAATGGCGACCAGGCGGGCACTGGCGAGATGCTCTACCACTTGTTCGATATCATTGTCGCGGTTGTGGTTATGGTTGTGGCCGCGGCTGTGACTTAGGTGGCGCTCGGGGCTGGGATCGGGCAGCTCGCGCAATTCGGCCAGGCTGACGATGGCGCGGGTTCGCTCCGGGGTGACCAGCCGTTGCAATACCGCGCGGGCAATCAGACGATGGGCCGCACTCATGCCAGCTAGCACTGCATCTGCGTGACTGGCCAGGGTCCCGGCCACGCCGCCGATGGCCTCATAACAAGACCGGGTGAGCAGGTGGGCTTCGCGATCCCGTCCCTGCCATAGCTTGGTCGCGGTGAATTGCAATAGCGGCAAGGCGCTCGGCGTGGTTTCGAGGACATCGAGCATGGTGGCGACCAAGGCTTGGTCCTCGAAGCGGTGGCCAGCTGCCTCCACCGGCCGGGTCAAGGCTTGGTGGAGACCTTCGCGGCTCATGGGAGGCAAGAGCACAAGCCCGTGCGTGACCTCGCCGGTAAAATGATCGTCCTCAACCACGCGGTCGAGAAAATCCGAGCGAATCGCCAGAATGACTCGCACCGGTGAGGAGGCATCGTCGCCAGCGCCCTCCAGGCAACGCACGAATGCCGCACGGTCCTCGGCGCATGTGCCCAAGGTAAAGAGTTCCTCGAACTGATCGATAAAGACGACGATCTTGCACTCCTGGCGCCGGGCCCACATGCGCAAGGTGTGACCGGCCAGGCCCGGTTCGGCGCGCAGACGTCGGGCTACGGCGTCGGGTTCGGCATTTGGTTCGGCATTTAGTTCGGCATTTAGTTCGGCATTTGGCTCGGTATTTGATTCCGCATCTGCTTTGCCGTCTGATCCTGAAACGGCCGCTGCCGCGTCTGATGTTGACTTGCTTGCGCCGGGTGTCGATGCGGACGACGCCGTCGCGGTCACCAGCTCCAGCTGGCCCAGCATCGAGGCAAGGGCGACCAGGGGATCGCGGCCCGGTCGCATGACTAGCGAGCGCCACCCCTCACCCGAACGCTCCAGCGCCGGGATGACGCCGGCCCGCACCAGCGACGATTTGCCCGAACCGGATGGCCCCATAAGCACGAGCAAGGGTTGTTTTTGCAGCTGTGAGGTAACCCTGACGATCTCGCGGGTGCGGCCAAAAAAACGATCGGCGTCGGCCTTTTGGAACGCGGCCAACCCGGCGAACGGACCGTCGGCCTCACTGAGCAAGAGCTCGCCGTCATGGGTCGCCAGTTGGCCCAGCTCATGACAGAGCTCGCTCGCCGAACTAGTTCGCTCACGGCGATTCTTGCGCAGACAACGTTCGATGATGGGGGAAAGCGGGCTCGTCCGCTCGAGAAATCCCTCGGCCGGCAATATTGGCTTATCGAGATTGGCAATCGAATCGAGCTTCATCGGGTTGATGGGATCGAGGGGGTGATGGCCGGTGAGCATCTCGTGCATGACGATGCCGGCGGCCCATAGATCGGTACGCTGATCGACATCAACGCCAGAGAGCTGCTCGGGCGACATATACGGCATCGTTCCGATCAGGCCACCGGCCCGGGTGAGGCCAGTCTCGTCGGGGCACTCGGCCAGCTCGCCGGGGTTCAAACTCTCCGCCGCGCGCTCGTCGCGGTGCTTGGCGATGCCAAAATCGAGCACCTTCACCATCCCACTCTCAGTCAAAAAGATATTGGCCGGTTTGAGGTCCCGATGCACGATGCCGAATTTATGAGCACGCTCAAGGGCGTGCAGAACCGGGGTCATGATCTCCACCGTGCGCTGGCAGGACAGCTTGTGGTCATCGAGCAATTCGCGCAGCGATTGACCACGCAGATATTCCAGCACCATAAATGGATTGCCCCGGTACTCGCCAATATCGTAGATGACCACGATATTCTCGTGCTGGCAGCGCGCCGTGGTGCGGGCTTCGAGCAAAAACCGCTCCAGTAGGCCGGCTCGGTCCTTGCGCACGAACTTGATGGCGACCCGGCGACCGAGACGCAGGTCGCGGCCGAGATATACGACCCCCATGCCGCCGCGACCGATCTCACGGATGATCTCATAGTGGTGCACGCGCTCGCCGATTTCGGGCAGGGGACCGGGAGAGACGCTCTCGTGCGGCTCGGCTCGGTCGCGAGAGTCTCCATCGTCGTCAAGGCCACGGTGGGAGCCGAGCGACGATTCCGTGTACGAACCAGTTACATGCCCTGCGGCGGTCGCCCCGGAGCCACTGGGCAACACGGTGTCAAGGGCAGCGGGGCTATCGCCTCCGACCTCAGGGTGCTCTGACGACGCGTGCGCATCCTTTTCGCCTCCGCCATCGACGCTTTCCTCGGTGTTATCGGTGTTCTCGGGGTCTGCTTGATTGCCCTTGGCCAAGACCGGATCGTCAGGGTCGACTGCGATGGTCTCAATATAATATTCGTGCTGCATGGCCGTCCTCTCCGCGAGGCCCTCATGACCGTTGGGCCCCTGATACCCTCGCTTGCTCGCGGCCACGCATGGATCGTCAGTACCCTCGCTTCACCCTCCGCTTCACATAGCCGCAGGTCATACCATCGCGAATATGCAATTTAAGCACCCATATAACTTACTCGGCACCACGCATGAATGAAAGCGCGATACTAGGTGCACATCGTCGCTCAGAACCTCATGAGCAAAATCAGCCTGGTTGGGCGATGAAACACCGACGGCGCCGTCAACTACGCGCGAATTTCGCCGACATCGTATCCATCGGCATATTCTGCGCGTGACATCGGATGCAACGACCCTAGGTTAGAGAGTCTATGACCGAATCCAATCCCAACGCCAATGCTGAGATGCAGCGCTTTTACGCCCGGATGGCCAGCCTGCCAAGTGGAAAGCCAATCGTGATGCTGAATCTACTCAACTTTCGAGATCAGGCTAAATATCCTGAGCAGCACCCTAATCACGCGAGTGGCAGCTCGGGACGCGCTGCCTATGAAGTATATAAAGAGTTACTTGTCCCCTATATGGCTGAGCATGTCGGAGCAAAGCTACTCTTTCGTGGTGATGTGGCCGCGAGCCTCATTGGCCCCGAAGACGAGGCGTGGGATGAGGTGATTTTGGTGGAGTATCCATCCCTCGAGAAATTCGCTTCGATGGTGCAGGATCCCGAGTACCACAAGATTGCAATCCACCGGTCAGCTGCACTCAAGGACTCGCGTCTGGTCGCTCTGACTTCTTCCTGACCTTAGGTCGACGGCTACGAATAACTCGCAAATTCTTGCGAGTTTTTCGCACAACACGACCTTAGGTCGACGGCTACGAATAACTCGCAAAAATCTGCGAGTTTTTCGCACAACACGACCCGAGGTTGAGCCCACAAGACCGCCACCACGAGCCCCGAGTTCCCCCTCATCCGGGGGGTCATCCCCACCCGTCGTCCGTCCCAGCCCGTCCCCATCCACCACCGAACCAGCCACTCGTCACTAAGTAGTTAACTTGACTACATTGCCCATCCACAGCGAATTGGCACCGAGGCTGCAACCCTCCCCTCTACCCGCAGTTCCATGCCGCTTCATGTCCGTGTGTTCGGCGAACCCAAGCGCGGGCCCCAGCGCCTATGTCCAACCATCGCAATCATCCCCCAAACAAAACTTTGGTCTGGCAAACGGCCCCGACCGGTCGCCATCTCTCCCCCCATGGCAACCCGGCGGCGGCCCCCCCATCGGCACAGCCAGATGAAACTGCGGTGTTTACCCCACTCCACGCCCGATCCCCCAAGCGAAAGGGCCAAGACCAGCCCCGCCACCCCCAAACGACAACCTCGCCCGGCCTCCCCGCACAGCGCCAGGCCCGCGCAACCGCACCAATGCCAATGCCAGCGCCCGCGTCGTCGTCGGCCCGATCACCGGCAACACCACCGGCAACACCAGTACCAGCAACACCTTCGGTAGCAATAGACACCACCGTCAGCCAAGACCAACCGCAGACCCTGGCGGTCGCCGCACTACACAAAGTCAGCGGACGGGGCGCCGCCGCCTCAGCGCCATCGGCAAACTATGCCCCCCCGACCCAGGCGATCCCATTGCACACACAACTCAAGCCCGCCGAGGCCACGGCTCGCAGCGCGCGCCGCAGTGGAGACCCCGACCGCCCCCCCGGCCACCATCACCAGGGCAGCCGCGAATCCGCTAACCCCGCCAGAACCAACGCCCCCGTATCCACGTCTGCGGCCCCCGTACACCTGCCAAAGCACCCAGAGGCCAGCCCGCCACCGATCCCCACCGCCCCCGGGCCAATGCCCAAGGCCCCAGCAACGACCCCACCAACAACCCCAAGCGTCAGCCAACCAGCGTCAGCCCCCATGCCGGCGCAACTGTCGCTCAAATCGGCGGCCGAAGCCCGCATCCTGCGCAACATCATCGAGGCCAGCCAACGTCTGGCCATGCAGCGAGAACTCAGCGATATCACCGGGGTCCTCGTCAATACCATCAAGGACTGCCTCCACGCCGATCGCGCCTCTTGTCTATTCCACGATGCCGACGAGGGCATCCTGTGGTCTGAACTATCGCGACTGCCCCCGGCAAATCGCCCGGGCGACGAAGCCGTCAGCGACGCCCGCACTCCGATGGAGACCAAACGGGGACTGGCCGGTGCCGCCGTCCGCACTGCGAGCGCCACCTCGGCCGTGCCTGCCGCCAGCGACCCCCGCTACGATCGCGAACTCGACGACCCCCTCGGCGACGGCAGCGAACGCATCGTATGCCACCCCGTCGTCGGCCGCGACGCCGACGGCAAACGCCAAGTACACGCCGTGCTGGTGGCCGTATACGCCGATTCCGCCGACCCGTGGGCCGACGATTCTGACAACGGCGCCCCACAAAGCAACGGCGCCCCGAGCAAGCACGACCGCGCCGAGCGAGCCCTGGCCACCCTGGCCGCCCACGTCAGCCCCATCATCGACGGCGTGGCCCTGCACGGCGAAGTGGGCGCCGCCATTGAACAGATTGAACAGGCACAGGGAAAAACCTCCGACGTATTTGTCCGCGACGCCATCGAGGCCCATCAGGCGCCCGCGCAACACGGCAACGTCATTCAAGTCACGCCCACCTGGCTGCCGTGGGTCTACCGCGGCCTGCTCGCCATCGTCGCCGTCGCCGTCATCTACGGCGCCATCGGAACCCTGTCGCAATACACCAGCGGCAGCGCCGTCATTCGCCTCGGCGGCCGGGCCGACGTGACCTCGGACGTGGCCGGCACCGTAATGATGCTGGGGGGCGAAATCGGCGATGGCGTACGCAAGGGCCAGGTATTGGCCACGCTCTACGACGCCGAAGAAAGCGCCGACTTTGCCCGACTGCAGCGCGAATTCGAGCTGCAGGTCTTGGCGGTCTTGCGGGCCCCCGGTGACGAGGGCGCCCGCCGCGCCTTGGGCACCCTGAGCGCCCAACGCCGTCAGGCCCAAGCCCGGTTGGCGGCCCGCGCGATCTATGCCCCCCAAGACGGCACCATCGGCGATATTCTGGTGCGCGAGGGACAGCCGATCCGGCCGGGCAAAACCATTATGTCCCTGGTGGTCGATCAGGCCCAGACCACCTTGATGGCGTTTTTCCCCGGCGGCGACCGGCCCCACCTGCAGCCGGGACTGCCTCTGCGCCTCAAGCTCGATAGCTTTCCCCGTGCGCCGCAGGAGTTCATCATCGAATCGGTCGCCGATACCGTGGTCAGCCCCTCTGAGGCCCGGCGCTTTGTCGGCGACGATCTGAGCGAGGGCCTGGCGCTGCCGGCGTCGGTCGTTATCGTCAGCGCAAGCGCCCCGGCGACGACGTTTGCCGCCGAGGGCCAGGCGTTCCATTATCACGCCGGCATGCAGGGCATCGCCGAGGTCCGCCTGCGCTCCCAGCGCATTCTCAGGGCCCTCTTTCCCGGCGATTGAGCGTCGTCACAGCACCTCGCCCAGCACCTCGCCCCCGGCACTTCGCCCTCATCCTGCCGACTCCATTACATCGACTCCATCACCTCCATTATATCGCCTTTGGCCCGGAGCCCGCCCATGGACGCACTGCCCACCCCACTCGAGACCAAGCGCCGTTTCCCCGCCCTCAGCCGCCTGGGCTGGCGCTGGAAAGCACGGCGCATTCCCTACGTGCAGCAGCAACAGTGGACCGACTGCGGCGCCGCCTGCTTGACCATGGTGCTCGCCTATCACGGCCATGAGACCAAACTCGACGAGGTCCGCACCCACTTGGGCATCGGCCATGATGGCGTGGATGCCCTATCGATCTTGCGTGCCGCCGAATCATACGGCATGCGCGGGCGCGGTCTGCGCCTGGACGCCGGCTCCCTAGAGCACTTGCCGCAAGCCTCGATTTTGCACTGGGAATTCAATCACTTTGTGGTCTTTGAAAGCCTGAGCCGCGACGGCGTCCGCATCGTCGATCCGGCCCACGGCCGACGCCTCCTGTCGATGGAGGCCTTTCGCCGCTCGTTTACCGGGGTGGCCGTGACCCTGGAGCCCGGCGACAATTTTCAAATGCAAGAGGGCGACCACGGCCACCTATGGCGCTACGCCCGGCGCGCGCTCAGCCATCGCGGCCTTTTGACCCGCATCCTCACTATCTCGCTCATCCTGCGCGCCTTTGCCCTGGCATTGCCGATCTTTACCGGCCTCATCATCGATCGCGTGGTCCCCCGCGGCGATTACCATTTGCTCGCTGTGGCCGCCGCCGGCTTTGCCGCCATGATCGTCGGCGCCACCCTATCGTCGCTGGTGCGCTCGTATATGCTGCTTCAGCTGCGCACCAATTTAGATACCCGCATGACCCTCGGCTTTGTCGACTACCTGGTCAAATTGCCCTACAGCTTTTTCCAGCAGCGCTCGGCCGGCGATCTGCTCATGCGAGTCAACAGCAACGAGACCATCCGCGATATGTTAACATCGCAGACCTTGTCGATCTTGCTCGACGGGCACTTCCTCGGTCTGTATTTGCTGTTCATTTTCTTCTACAGTCCCGTCATCGCCGCGCTCGTCATCGCCATCGCCCTCATTAAAGTCGTGGTTTTTCTCCTGTCCCGACGCACCTACGCCGACCTCATGTCCGAGAGCCTCGATGCCCGGGCCAAGGCTCAGAGCTATCTGGTCCAGCTGGTGGGCGGCATCGAAACCCTCAAGGCCACCGGGGCCGAGGCCCAGGCGGTCGAGCACTGGTCCAATCTCTTTGTTGACGAGCTCAACGTGTCCCTGCGGCAAGATCGGCTCAATGCCCTGGTCGGCGCCCTCGTCGGCGTCGTCGCTGGCCTGGCGCCCATGGCGGTCCTCGGCTATGGCGCGGTCCTGGTCATGGACGGCGCCCTCACCCTGGGCACCATGTTGGCCCTCAACGCCCTGGCCGGCAATATCATCACGCCACTGTCGAGCCTGGTCTCCAGTGCCCTGTCCATGCAAAATCTCCGCGGCTATCTGGAGCGTATCGACGATGTACTGTCGTCGCCGCCCGAGCAAGATATCCAACGCGTCGAGCCCGCGCCCAAATTGAGTGGCTCGATTTCGCTGCAAAATGTGTCCTTTTCCTATTCACCCCAACTGCCGCCCGTGGTGCAAGAAGTCTCCCTCGACGTCTTGCCCGGCATGTCGATCGCCATCGTCGGCCGCTCGGGCTCGGGCAAATCGACCCTGGCCAAACTCCTCGCCGGACTGTATCAGCCCTCCAGCGGACGCATCTGCTTCGACGGTCGCGACCTCGCCGAACTCGACGTGCGCTCGGTGCGGCGCCAGCTCGGCATCGTCATGCAAGACCCCTTCTTATTCAGTGGCTCGATTCGGCGCAATATCAGCCTGGCCGATCCCTCGCTCGGCCTCGACCGCATTGTCCATGCCGCCAAGTTGGCCTGCATTCACGACGACATTAGCGCCAAACCGATGGGCTATGAGAGCGTTGTCGCCGACGGCGGCGCCTCGCTGTCGGGCGGCCAACGCCAGCGCTTGGCCCTGGCGCGGGCCCTGGTGCACAAGCCGTCCATCCTCTTACTCGACGAAGCCACCAGCGCCCTGGATACCGCCACCGAGGCCCAGGTCATGCGCAACATCGAAACCCTCGGCTGCACCCGCATCATCATCGCCCACCGGCTCAGCACCATCGTCCACGCCGATCTGATCTTGGTGATGGAACAGGGCCACTTGGTGGACGCGGGCACCCATCGCGACCTCATCCAGCGCGACGGCATCTATCGCGAATTGATCGCGGCCCAAACCACGACCAGCAAAGGAGACATGGGACATGACGGCCAAACCCGTATGTTCGTCTTATAGACGTTTTCGCATCCCGCTACTGCTACTGTGGGCGCTCGCCGGCTGCGGCAGTGACGAAGCCGGCGGCCAACTGGCAACGCCAAGTGACGTCGAGTCCCCACCTGGCAACCATGTAGCGCATTCCGGAGTCGCCGCGCCTCAGGTGAATACCGAGACGGCAGACGAGGCGACAGGGGACCAAGCGGCAAACGATGCACCAAACAATGCACCAAACAATGCACCAAACAATGCACCAAACAATACAGTAGACGAGACTACCGACAAAGCCGCCGATAAGGCCACCGACAAAGCAACCGATAAAGCCACGATCGACGCGTGGCTCGACGAGAGTTTCGTCGGCTACGTCACCGCGCGCAACGCGGTCGAGATCTTGGCCCCCGCCGATGGTCGCCTCGTCAGCGTCATGGCCGCGGTCGGCGATCGGGTGTCCGACCGAGACGCCATCGCAAAGTTAGAAGACCAACCGATCCGCGAACGCCTGACCATGGCCAAAGCCGCGCTGCGGGCCGCCCAGGCAAACTATGCCCAAGCCGATGTCGATTGGCAGGCCAGCCGCTATCAGCGCCGCCTTGAGCGCAAATTGGCCGGCGATGGCGTAAGTGCAAAACGCACCGTGCGCGAGGCAACCTTTGCCCAGCGCCGGGCCCGCGCCAATCGCGATCGCGCCCGCGCCGAGCTGAGCGAACGGCGCGCACAAGTGGACCTGATCGAGCGCCAGATGCGCGAAACCACCATGGACACCCCCATTGCGGGCGTGGTCGCCGCGCTGTACGTGGCCCCCGGCGACTTGGTGCGCGCGGGCACTCCGGTGGCTCGCGTGATCGATCCCCGTGCGCTGCAGGTGAAATTCGCTATTCCCAGTGAACACGAACATACGCTCGCCGTCGGCGATCGGGTCACGGTCATGGTGCCGGGCACTGACGTGCGCACAACTGCCCATGTCCGCCATGTAGCACCGGAAATCGATCCGCTGTCGCAAATGCTCTTTGCCGAAGCC
>JAAUYH010002244.1_pt1 | contig 12347 bp, 12 predicted proteins | sample 7278061 | NCBI WGS metagenome assembly JAAUYH01 (sample SAMN14350203, study PRJNA611818) | marine sediment metagenome | isolation source: surface marine sediment (0.6m) | place: French Polynesia: Moorea | collected 2018-08
ATTGTGGACTCGCATTCATCCCGACTTTCGTGCTATCGCACAGAAAGCGGGGCTTCTGCTCAAAAAGCTAAAATGGAGTCAATAGTATTGTGGATATTGGACATTTTTCTTTTCATCATAGCTTTATGAAAAAAGAGTATTTCTTAATGGTAAATTTACCTAGGGATTGGAAATTTTGCTTATTGACGATACCGTTTGCTTTTGCCGTTGGCTTCCTCCGACTTTTATACGCCCTGCCGAATTAGAGCGAAGGGACTTGACATCTCTCTCAATATGGAGATACTGAAGATAAAATTTAACTACTAAACTCGTGCAGTGCGATATTAGATACAAACCAGCTTTCGCAGCAATTTTTGCAACTCTCGAACCAGGAGAAAGTATCACCGCCGAAGCAGGTGCAATGGTGAGCATGGATAGTATGCTTACAATGAAGACGGAATTCTCTGGGGGCTTCTTCTCTGCATTGATTCGGAAATTTCTGGGGGGTGAATCATTGTTTGTGAATGTGTTTACTAACCAGACCCAACGTCCGCTACAGGTAGTATTAACTCAATCAATGGTGGGAGATATTGCCGAAATCGACCTTAAGGGTAGACAAATTTGCTTGCAACCAGGTGCCTATATTGGTCATACTCCAGGAGTTAAAATGGGAGTGCGGTGGGCAGGTTTTGCGAGTTGGTTTGCTGGAGAAGGATTATTTAAACTGAAACTAGGTGGCAGAGGCAAAGTATTTTTTGGGGCGTATGGTGGTATTACCAAAAAAACTGTCACAGGACAATTTGTAGTTGATAATAGCCATCTAGTCGCCTATGAGCCAACAATTAAGATGGGTGTGGGGCTGTCTGGAGGTTTAATCGGTTCAGTCACATCAGGAGAAGGTTTTGTGAATCGTCTATCTGGTAATGGGGATATTTATCTTCAGTCTCGTAGCATTGCAGGTTTAGTTGATTTTGTTCGTCCTCAGATACTCAAAGCTGTTAATGCTTCCAAAAGCAGGATGCAAGCTGGAGAATTTGTGGCAGATTCGGCAATGGATAATTTATTTAATGGTGAGTGATGAATGTAGAATTATTACACCGACCTGATAGCGCGATCGCTCGCATTACTCTAGACGCAGGAGAGGAGTTAATTGCAGAAGCTGGTGCCATGATCGCGATGAATGATTCAATCCAAGCTAATACGACTTTGCGCCAGGGAAGGGGAGGCGGTGTTTTTGGTGGCTTAAAAAGGATGGTTGCAGGAGAGTCTCTCTTTCTGAGTACCTTTCGTTCGTTTCAAGACGGGAATGAAGTTTGGTTAGCACCTAAGTTAATTGGGGATTTATTAGTCTATCAGATGCAGGGACAGGATTTAATTCTACAAGCAACTTCTTATCTAGCTTGTAGTTCTCAAGTAGATATGGATCTGGGTTTTCAGGGATTAAAATCCGTATTTTCTGGGGAGTCTATTTTCTGGTTAACTATCTCTGGTTATGGAATGATTTTACTAAATTCTTTTGGTGGTATCTATGAAATAGATGTGGATGGAGAATACATTGTTGATACAGGACATATTGTTGCTTTTGAACGCAGTCTCGATTTTAGTATTACAAAGCCTGGTTCGAGTTGGCTTGGTGCATTTTTAGGAAGAGAGGGATTAGTTGCCAAATTTCGGGGAAGGGGTAAACTCTTTTGTCAGACTCACAACCCTGGTGTCTTTGGTTCACTAATTGGTTCGAGGTTACCACCAAGGTGATTAAGTTTTTAGTTTAAAGTTAGCGATGGTAAAAAATATGTCACAATCACCAGCATCAGATATAAAAGAATTAAAAGAATTTATCAAAGATAATTTCAACAATTTTGAGAAAAAGTTTGAGCAAAAGTTTGCTGATTTCAATACGGAAATTAAAGTAATAAAAAACGATATGACTTGGATTAAATGGTTATTTGGCATATCTTTCAGCTTAATCGTGCTACTTCAGGGAACTATTTTAACTGTTATCTTTAAACTTGATTAAGTAAAAATATGAATAATGATATTCCTTATAGAATAGAACATTCTCCTGCTTATGCTTCTTTGGTGTTGAATGTACCAGCCAATCAAACTGTTTTAGTAGAAGCTTCTGCTATGGCTGCAATGGATTCTGGTTTAAAAATGAAGTCGAAAATTAAGGGGGGATTACTCAAAGGTGTAGGGAGAATGTTAGGAGGAGAATCTTTATTTATTAATGAATTTACTTCCCAAGGTAGAGATGCCGAGTTGTATATTTCTCCTGGTGTACCTGGAGATATTCAGCATTATTATTTAACAGATGAATGTAATTTGATGGTGCAATCTTCAGGATTTGTGGCTTGTAGTCCCAATATAGAATTGGATAGTAAGCTTCAGGGCTTTAAAGGTTTTTTTAGTGGCGAATCTTTATTTCTGTTGCGAGCTAGTGGAACAGGAGATTTTTGGTTTAGTTCCTATGGGGGAATTATTGAAATTTCTGTGGCAGGAGATTATATAGTTGATACCGGATACATTGTAGCTTTTGAAGATACTCTTGATTATGAAGTGGAACTAATGGGAGGACTTTCTTTTAATAGTTTAAAAACGGGTATTTTTGGAGGAGAAGGGTTAGTTTGTCGCTTTGGCGGAGAAGGAAGACTCTGGATACAGACTCGGAATATTAATCCTTTACTGAATTTTTTACATCCTTTCCGCCCTGTTAAAAATAATTAGTTAGGGAGCTAGGGGCAATGCTCCCATCACCCCATCACCGATGCTCCGATGCCTTGCTCTACCCAGTTTTTGAAACAGGAGAAGCTTCAGAACTGTTAGAACTATTGTAGGGACTAGTCAGTTTTTCTAGTTGCTGTACTAAAAGACTGAGGAATAAACCAACATCAGTTACTACTCCTACAGATTCCACCGAACCGCGATCGCTTAACTTGGTAACTACCGCAGGATTAATATCAACACAAACCATTTTTACTCCTGCTGGGGTCATATTACCGACACCAATGGAGTGCAACATAGTAGATAACATCAGGATCATTTCTGTACCCTCTAGCAGTTGGGCATATTCTGCTTGAGCTTTAATTAAATCCATTTGGGTATCGGGGAGAGGTCCATCATCCCGAATTGAACCCGCTAAACAGAAAGGTACATGATTCTTGACGCACTCGTACATAACACCTTTGGTTATTACTCCTGCTTCTACTGTTTTAGTGATGTTGCCGTAGCGACGAACCGTATTAATCACCTTGAGGTGATGGCGATGTCCCCCTGTAACGGGAACCCCTTTTTGCATATCCACTCCCAAAGAAGTACCCATTAACGCCTGTTCGATGTCGTGGACAGCGATCGCATTTCCTCCTAGCAACCCCTGTACATAACCCTGGCGAATTAGGCTAGATAGATGTTGCGCTCCTCCAGTATGAATTACTACAGGACCTGCTGTCACCACAACTTTACCACCGCGATCGCGTATGCGGCGTAATTCCCAAGCGATTTGTTCTACTACTAACTCCACTCTCCGTTCACTGGAAACTCCAGCACCCATGAAGCTGAACTCTTCCTCGCCACGTTTTTCTCTCTTATCAGCCTTTCTCGCGGTGCGGATACCTTCTACACCTACTACAACGCGATCGCCTACTTCTAGGTCTCGTAATAGTTTACACTGAGCGGTATTATCTTTAACGACAATTGCCCCATCCATCCGTTGTTTTTGAACCAGTACCCACTCGCAATTAACTCTGACTTCTGTGGGATAAATAGTTGTAACGTAAAATTCATCTGGTGCGACTCCTGCTTGAGTACAAGTTTCCGTGATAATATCGCAAACTTCTTTTTCTGGAGTAACTGCGCCCAAGTCAATTAGCTGACTGAAAATTTCTTCCATAACTTCGTGAGAAGGTGCAGAAACTCTCACATCAGCAGCAGAAGTACTTTGTCTTTCTATCCCCAGATTGAAATTAAGAACCTTAAAGCTACCGCCATTTTCTACTATCAGATCGAGAGCCTTATTCATCGTACCTGCATCTAATAAATGCCCTTCTAGATGAATAATGCGACTTTCTACCGGTTCGTTAGCGTGGACATCTTCTAAGACAGGTTCAGTAATTCTGAGGGTAAGACATTTAGCTGCACCTCCAGCTTTGAGAAACTCAGTCAAAGGAGTTTCAATCACCGTAAAACCTTTAGCAGCAAGCTGTTGTTTCAAGCTATCACTAGCTTTATTCATTACTACAGTGTGTTCTACATTCACCGCGTTACAAGCAAAATTAATTGCGTCTGGTTCTGCGATCGCAATTCTCTTGTCTGCTGGAACACGCATCTCAATCAAGCGATTGGAATAGGAATCAAACGCCCCTGGATAGTAGAGTAAATAACCCCCAGTAAGAGGACAAAAACAAGTATCTAAATGATAAAAGCGATCGTCAATTAAGCGTAGAGATAATACCTCAATATCCAACCACTTGGCTAGGTAAGGATGAGAATCTAGTTCGGAACGGAACCCATAACCAGCCCACAGCCAACGCCCTTCGCGGTCTAATAAAGCATCTCCTGCGCCTTCAAAAGGTAAGTCTTTGGCTAGTTCATAGACGGTGAAACCGTTATCTTCAAACCATTTTTTAAAGTGGGGTTCTTCTCCTTGACGTTCGGGGTGATAGAAGCGAGATAAAACCACATTATCCCCCAATACTAGCCCTGCGTTAGCCGTAAACACCATATCAGGCCAGCCTTTCTGGGGTGTTACAGGATCAACCTGTGCTAATCCTTTCAGAACTTGATGCAACTTGTTCCATTGTTCGACAGCGAGATTCCGTGAAGACTTATGTACATTTCCTTCCATCCAGGGATTAATTACATAATCCACATCGTAATGATCAGGCGCACACATTAAAATACGAATTGAGTCAGTCATAATTAGTCTTGATGATTAATTGTTGATCTTTGATTGCCGTATCGTTATTACTGCAAGTTCTTTAACTCACTTTGCTCACACATCAACCTATTCTTAGGAAATTGAAAATTATCACTAAATAAACAGTAACACCATACAACAGTTTATCTTTTCAATAGGTTCTTCTATTACTTACTCAAAATAACCCAACCTTAAATAGTACTATCTTGTGCAGATTTAATTGAAGATTAAATAACGTCTAATGTCAACAAATTTTGACACAAAGCTTTTATGTAGGGTTGCTCAAGAAAGCTAGGAAAATATTAATTTGTACAAATTATTGAGCAAGAATCATGGAAGAATTTAGTAGAATTTTTCAAGAAAATATGTATTACTTATATTAAACCAAAATTTTATTATGACAGTTTATTTTTATACTTCTCGAGAAAAGCCTTATGGTTGTTTCTCTAATTTTTCTCTTCATGGGTTTGAGTTAGATGGATATTGGTGGATTACTAGCGAGCATTATTTTCAAGCTCAAAAATTCTTAGATACAGATATTGATTGGTTTCATAAAATACGAGAGGTTAAAACACCTAAAGATGCAGCCAAAATGGGCAGAAGTCGTCAGCATACTTTACGCCTTGATTGGGAACAAGTAAAGGATGACATCATGTATCAAGCAGTTTTGTGTAAGTTTACAACACATCAAAATATTCGAGACATCTTAATTAGGACCAAAGATCAGCTAATTGTAGAAAATTCTCCCATAGATTATTATTGGGGTTGTGGACAAGATGGTAGTGGAAAAAATAAGCTAGGCAAAATTTTAATGGAAGTTAGAAGTATCTTATTAAAAGTTTAAATCAGTAATTGCTCTAAGAGGACATCTGAAAAGTAATGAAGTCAAGAAAATCATTATCACCCCAAACTTTTACCCTGCCTACTGTCCAGTCTTAAGTTGGTTGCCAATGATAATAATGAGTCAAGATTTTCTTTTTTCTTGATCTACCTAAACTTTTCCTGACTTCTGACTTCTTTCTCTATAACACCTTAGTCAAGATAAGCTGGTAAGATAAAACCAAAATTCATAACATTACATAATTAAGCTCAAAAATTAGGATAGATATTTAGTCGTGGCAAAGCCCAAAGCAGGTATTATTTACAACGATATAAAACCCGTAGCTTGCAAAGTCGCATCAGAGATACAAGAAAAGCTGACCGCCTGTAATTGGGAAATTTTTACTGATACAGGAGTTGGAGGCATTTTAGAATACTCTACTCCTGGTAGTCCTGTTTGCCACACTCGTATTGAACAACTAGTGCCACCTAATTTTGGTTCTGATATGGTATTTGCTATTGTTTTAGGAGGAGATGGCACTGTACTATCCGCTTTTCGTCAGCTTGCTCCTTGCGGTGTTCCACTGCTGACAGTTAACACAGGACACATGGGATTTTTAACTGAAACCTATCTCAATCAACTTTCCCAAGCTTTAGATCAATTACTAGCGGGAGACTATGAGATAGAAGAACGCTCCATGCTAACTGTAAGAGTATTTCGTCATGATGCTTTGTTTTGGGAAGCTCTTTCTCTAAATGAAATGGTCTTGCATCGAGAGCCTTTAACCAGTATGTGTCATTTTGAAATTCAAATTGGGAGACACGCTCCTGTGGACATTGCAGCAGATGGAATTATTATCTCAACCCCTACAGGCTCTACCGCTTATTCTCTGAGTTCAGGAGGTCCTGTAGTGACTCCTGATGTTCCTGTATTACAGCTAGCACCGATTTGTCCTCACTCTTTAGCTTCTCGCGCTTTAGTATTTTCCGATCAAGAAGAGGTGAATGTTTTTCCTGCTACTCCAAATCGCATGGTCATGGTAGTAGATGGCAATGGAGGCTGTTATATACTACCCGAAGATCGGATTCATATTGCGAAGTCTGATTACAAAGCTAAGTTTATTCGTTTGCAATCACCTGAATTTTTCCGCATTTTACGGGAAAAATTAGGATGGGGTTTACCCCATATTGCGAAACCAACTTCTGTGGAACTTCCCTAATTAATTGTTGGTCTTCAAGAATAATGCTCCGGTGTTTCAAGTCTTATGATTGATAATTTTCGTGTTCTTTTACTGACGGACGAAGTTTTTTCTCGCCAGGCAAGTCAAGATTTACAAGCAGCAGGGTACTATCCTGTGATCGAAAAAGATGTTATTCCTAGTTGGCAAAAATTTAGCATTTTTGAACCAGCTATGGTCATCATAGATAAGGAATGGACTGGAGAATCAGGAATTGATTTTTGTCATCAATTAAGAGCTTCTGGAAGTCGCATTCCAGTTCTGATGTTGCTAGAAGAAGAAACAGTAGAAGAAAGAGTCGCTTGTTTGGAAGCTGGGGCGGATGATTATTTACTCAAACCCTATAATAAGGAAAATTTGCTGGGGTTAACCCGTTTGTATCTAGAGCCAACTATTAATGTTAGAGAACAGTTACGTTTTGGGGAATTAGTTTTGGACTTAACTACCCATCAAGCAATCAGAGACAGTTATACGGTGGATTTGACCACAAAAGAATTTGAACTACTAAAATATTTGATGTCTAATCCCGGTAAAGTCCTTACTAGAGAGAGAATTATCGAGAATGTGTGGGGATATGACTATAGAGGGGAATCTAATGTAATTGAAGTCTATATTCGTTATTTACGTTTGAAAATTGAAGGTCAAGGTAAGAAACGGCTAATTCATACAGTAAGGGGAGTTGGTTATGTTTTGAGAGAACCTTAAACATTTATCATTGACCATTTAACATTTGTGTTCTAGAACCAGAAGACTTTAAACTACAATTATCAAAAACATCATTCAAAACAGTCTTATGTCTCCTTGGGTTCGCGATCCTAACTCTGGCGGAGTCAAAATTCCCGAAAAAGTTCGAGAAAGAGTTAAACAAAGAATTCTTAAATATGCCGAGACTCATTACTCAGGCAAATATATTAGACTTGATATTCGCTTTCGTAGTCAGTTTTGTTACATTGATGCCTATAAAGAGCCTAATTTAGCTCCGGGTTTTCCTCCCCCAGATTTTCCAGAATCACGAGAAGAATGTCTCGAACGAATGCGGAATAATCCGATTCATCTCTGCCGACTTCGTTATTTTGGAGATGAGGAAGGCTGGGGTTTTGCCTTTTACACCTACAGCAATGAGAAGTACGAACTTTCTGTATTTAATAATGGTACTTTCTACGGTACTCCTGAAGAAGCCTTTGAATCATCGGCAATGTATTTGCAAGATTGAATCAGTAAGAATTTAGAAATGACATGAGTGAATATCAATATTACGAAGCGACGAAGAAAGCGCGGATCTCTTCGAGATAGCCTGAATTTTGGAATGGATGGGGAAAAAGGCGATCAGGCGAAGCCTGCCACTTCGTGGTCTCGCTGCAAGCGAGGCGCTGCGCGATCGCCTTATCAAAAAGAAATCTCGAAAAAATCATAACTCCTGTAGGGACGTTCCATGGAACGTCCCTACGAATTCCGTTCGCTCCTTGCGACTACGGTCGGTCTCTCCGAACTCACGGTTAGCAAGTGTTAGACTAGCTTATAGTTAAATACTCTTAGCCAATGTTCGAGCTACAAGAACAAAGCCTACTGTCTTATTTTAAGCAACTGAGTCCAACCCATAGATTCGGGAAGGTTGCAGAAACAATAATTGAGAAAATTCATCCCTTACCATCAGCTTTAAATCGAGATTCAATTAAGATTTTAAGTTGGAATATCGCCAAAAATAACCACGATCGCCACTGGAGTGAAGATTTTTTGGCAATTATCCAGCAATATCAACCAGATAAGATTTTTTTGCAGGAAGTTCGTCTTTGTGCAATCGAAAAACAAATTCCCGAATTGGCATCAATGGGCTGGAGCTTTGCCCCTAACTTAATTGATACTTTTGATAATACCTATTCGGGGGTTTTAACTGCGACTAAAGCCGATCGCCTTCATAGTCAAGCTAAAATTACTCAACACCAAGAACCCGTAACAGGAACTCCTAAAGTTTCTCTATTTGTGGAATATTCTCTCGGCGATTGTCAGGAAACTCTCTTAGCAGTCAATACTCATTTAATTAACTTTGTCGAACTCAGTAAATTTCAAGCCCAATTACAAGAAATAGCAGCAATAATTTTCCAACATCAGGGAGCGGTGATTTTATCAGGAGACTTTAACACCTGGAATCGTTCTCGATGGCTACTGCTATTACAAATGACTGCCAAATTAGGCTTGACTCCTGTTGCTTTTCCTGCAATTGAAGCTCAAAAAATTAAACGCTTCTTGCTTTCTCCGCCCCTAGACTATATTTTTTACAGAGGACTCAGACAGAAAACGGCTAGTGCCAAGGTAATAGATAACATTTCTTCTTCGGATCACAATCCTTTGCTAGTCGAGCTTTATATTTAAACTTAAAACTTAAAAGAAATAAATGCTGACAGGGATTAACATTGTTTCAATTTTCGGTGTAGCTATAGTAATCGTACATTGCCTAGGAATTTTTACTGCTGCCCATGCTGTGATGATGGTGCGGTCTTCTCGGGGTGCGATCGCCTGGGGCCTTTCTTTGATTACTTTTCCCTGGTTGGCTATTCCTTTATATTTGATTTTCGGTCAAAACAGGTTTCAGGGATATGCCAAAGCACTACAAGCTGCTTCTGTTGAACACTATAAATTAGTTAGTCAAGTACATAGTAAAGTTCTAGAATTTAAAGCCGTACTCCCAGCAAAATTTTCCGCCTTAGAACGACTTGCCGAGGAATTTACCCCTCTTCCTTTTACTGTTGGCAATGAGGTGGAATTACTAATTAATGGTCAGCAAACCTATGAGTCAATGTTACAGGCGATCGCCGAAGCTCAAGAATATATTTTGCTGCAATCCTATATTATCAATGATGATGGTGTAGGCAATGAGTTTAAACAAGCTCTGATTGCCAAAGCCAAGCAGGGAGTTAAAATTAATCTACTCTACGATAAGATTGGCTCCCTAAAACTCGACCGTACTTACCTTGAATCTCTGGGTCACCATGGCATTCGAGTCAGTGGCTTTGGTAGCACTAGAAGGAAAGGCAACCGCTTTCAAGTCAACTTTCGCAACCATCGAAAAATTCTGATTGTTGATGGTCAAATAGCCTTTATGGGTGGCTTAAACATCGGCGATGAATATTTAGGAAAAAATCCTCGTTTTGGCTCTTGGCGAGATACCCATCTTAAGATTAGGGGTGCTGCAGTTCAATGTTTACAAAATGTCTTTCTCAGGGATTGGTATTGGGTTAATAAAGAAGTTCTCCAAGTTGGTTGGCAGGTGCAAGGGTCAAAAAACTATAACCAAACAGCATTAATCTTACCAACCGGACCAGCTGATCGATTAGATAATTGTAATCTATTCTTTCTTAGCCTCATCGAGCGATCGCAAACCCGACTATGGATTGCCAGCCCTTACTTTGTTCCCAACAATTCGATTCTCAATGCCCTAAAGCTAGCTGCCCTAAGGGGGGTGGATGTGCGAATTATTTTACCTAATCACCCTGATCATCTAGCGGTATACCTATGTTCTTTTTCTTACTATACCGATTTGCAAGAAGTGGGAATTAAGCTGTATCGTTATCGATCTGGATTTATGCACCAAAAAGTTATCCTGGTTGATCACGACATAGCAGGAGTAGGTACGGTTAACCTAGATAATCGCTCGTTCTTTTTAAATTTTGAAGTAATGACCTTTTCCATTGACAATCACTTTATTCAAAGCGTTGAAACAATGCTGCAATCAGACTTGGATGTTTCTCGCGCGATCGACCTTAATACTTATCAGAAAAAACCTTTTTGGTTCAAGTTAGCTGCTAGGGTGTCTCGCTTGCTAGCACCAATACTGTAGAACTCTTGCATCCATTCCGAACTCCGAACTCCCGTAAGGAATTATGCAATATATTTATCTTCATGGATTTGCTTCTAGTCCCCAATCTTATAAAGCTCAATACTTAAAACGTTGTTTTGCTAATGTAGGGATTAATCTGGAAATTCTCGATCTCAATCAAGGAGATTTTAGCAACCTGACTCTGACTCGGCAAATACAACAAACAGTTGCAGCTTTTAATAATGTTGATACTCCTATAACTTTAATTGGATCGAGTTTTGGTGGTTTAACTGCTACTTGGGTAGGGGAGAAAGACCCCCAAGTTAAACGTTTAATTCTTCTCGCACCTGCTTTTAATTTTCTTTCCCACTGGTTACCACAATTGGGAAAAGCTCAAGTAAAACAATGGCAATATTCTGGTTATATGTCAGTTTATCATTACGGAGAAGATAAGTTATTACTCCTCAGTTATGAATTTGTGGTGGATGGGGAGAAATATGACCAAGCTTTATTACAAAGAAGTATTCCCACTTTAATTATTCATGGCAAACAAGATGAGACGATTCCTGTTGAAGCTAGTATCCAATATGCCAGAAATCACAAGCAAGTAAAGTTATTAACTCCAGATAGCGATCATAGTCTTCATGAAGAGATGGAGTATATTTGGCAAGAAATTCAGCTTTTTTGTTCTCTATAAAAAAAACAAAACGACTATGGCATAAACCATAAATCGCTACTTCCGTAAGTGTAAGAGAGAGTATTTAGTTAAGCTTAATTCGATTGGGAGAGGGACAGATCGTTAATGCTAATAAACAATTCAACATAGAAACATTGATTAAACTACAGTTAGCATCTGCCCCTCTAATTTTGTCGGAACTACTATGGTCAAAAATTCCGAATTAGATTTCGAGTAATTAATAGGTAAAAACTAGGATTAAAATAGTTGGTTTACAATTTAAACTGCCCCGAATATCATTCCTAAATTAGCTTAGATAATAACTAGAACACCAATTCTGGCTAAGATTATGGGTTGCAAAACTAACGATGTGAAAACCACCTATCACCTTTGCAAGGCCATCTGCTTTTTCGTCATTATCTCGGAAGATACGGGTTAGATTGACAGCAGAAGACACAGGCTTCAATCTGACTTTAAGAAGAGTTGTTTGATTCCTCTCTTGTGTCTATAAATAGACTAACATTCACATTTGAAAGCGACAATTGTTTGTTACTTGATAGTTACAATTGTTAACAGAGTGATACAAGGCAATTTAAAAAGATATTAGATTTTCGCCAAAATTCCGATATTCTAAAGCCAGTAAATTAAAGGTACAGCAACCTCTTACGCCATTAGCATTTATGTCCTCAACTAGACCAGTATTAATACTCATTGACGGTCATTCTTTAGCTTTTCGTTCCTATTATGCTTTGCTTCATTCCCGCAAGGGTGCTTTACGAACTTCTACGGGAATACCTACTAGTATTAGTTTTGGATTTATCAATGCTTTATTACAGGTTATAGAAATCGAAAAACCCCAGTCTGTTGCGATCGCATTTGATCTTCCCCAGCCGACTTTTCGTCATGAGG
>JAAUYH010129667.1_pt1 | contig 12347 bp, 5 predicted proteins | sample 7278061 | NCBI WGS metagenome assembly JAAUYH01 (sample SAMN14350203, study PRJNA611818) | marine sediment metagenome | isolation source: surface marine sediment (0.6m) | place: French Polynesia: Moorea | collected 2018-08
CCCACTTAATTCGCATCTGTACTGATAACTGACCTAAATTTTTTTACTAAATATTGTTCCATAACTTGGACTGCTATTTTCATTATATAGAATTGTATTATTTATTGCATAAATATCAATACAAATCCAAGCACCCTATTTAAGAAGAAATCTGAACTCCACGGCGTAGCGTTTTAAATAATGTCTATAATTCGGTAGGATGTAAAACAACCAGAGAACGAATAGAAAACATTCATGAACTAACCATAGTTAAAGAAGAATATAGGTAAGGTCGCGTAGCCAGAATCTATTTGTCATCGAAAACCTCCCCTGCTACATTCTCAGAACAAAGCACATGTCAAATATTGATTTAAATGAGAACTATTTTCGAATCGAGCCTATCTGCGCTGTAGTCTGTTTGATCGCCACTATTAATCTAAACCGCTGTTATTCCATCTAGATTGATATTTCGAGTAACTCTGTGGCAAGAAATACTTGAGATATTGCCAGTCAGCAACAAAAATAGTCATCCGATAATTTTCCTCATGCGTCCGTGATTTATCTTTCGAGAAAATATCTATCAACCAATAATACTTCCCTTGTCACAAAAAATCTGCTGTTCGATAGAATTCTCGTTAACTCTATCCAGCGAACTCTAGCGTTCAGTATTAAACAACAAACTATTCTTTCTACAGGGATTTATTCCAATAAAAGTCTGCTGTTCACCTGAGCTTCGTATACACATCTTCATTGCAGGCTACTTCGGAGTTTTGCAAAGAAAATTAATTAAAAAGATTTTTCTCTTTTGCGTTCTTCTCTCTTGACGATAGATCTTTTATCATAACGACTTGTTTCCCTGTAAACCCCAATGAGTTGAGAGACATTTTTGTTACCGCTTGCAAAGATTTCCTCACTTTCTTTCTGAAACTTGAACTTTGAATAAACAACTCAATGGGAAAGGGGACAAATCAGCTCTTATGCTCATAAAAACAAGATAAAAATTCCGCTTTTTGTTTTAAAGATCATTTTTCAACGAACTTATGCATCATGCCAATATCTCTACCAATGACAGATTCCTGCCTTTATATCTAACCGATACTCAAGTAGTATTGAAATAATTCTGTAAGAGCTGTCGAAGACGATGTTAGATGATTTGCAGTTAACATGGATAATGTGTCTTAACATGCTGTATTTCACGATCTATTTCAAGATCTTTATCTGCAAATAACGATTGAATTTTCTGCCTATCGATTCCGCGAGCACGCCAATTGAATATTTCAGGAATTGTAATTTATTTTGCGATTCTGATGGAGTAGTAATTCAGCTTGTGTTGAATATTTCAACCTTGCATGAAAGGTAAACTTACCTGAAAAGGCAAATGCCTTTAGAAACAGAAACTCGAAGTCGAATCTGATGAAATTCTTGAATGTTTCAACAAATTAAGCATGAAAGAGATTATTCTGTTCATTCAATGTGAAATGACCCAAAAATAGGAGCACTAGGCTATGAATGATGATCTATTCCATAGAACTAGTCTTAATCCTATTGTAAAACCTGTGATATGTATCACCAATCATATTTATATCTGAACCTCATGAGTGAGTTTCATTTTAGCTTAAATTTCAAATTCGAGATGGCAACAAATTGTATTTGTCTTTTATGATTAGCTAGGCAAAGATTAGTAGATCCAGAATCACTAAGACAGTTTACAAGATCTAAACTTATTCAGTTGAACAGAAATCAGACGTTCTGAATGTCGGTTATTTCTGTACTTTTTGGAACAGATTTGCTTAGATTGAGGGTAACTCGGAAAAACTATGTGCCGTATCAGAATAAAATGCTGAAATTAAACACGATACTAGTGGTAGATTGAGTGAGGACTGTAAGAAGAATGCTGGAGATGTGGTTGATCAATTCGATGAAAATCACCATCAAACGATAGGTTATGTTGGCCTTCTTACCACCGGCATCATTAGCAGTCTCAAATCAATTTCTTCAACGAGAAAAGCGTACCTCCATACATATCGCGACCCGATTTTTCCTGCCCACTCGAGTCAAGAACTTCGCGACCATGTCTACAGGAAGGTCGACAGAGTTAAAGCCCACAATTCTCGTGACAAATGACGATGGGATCGACCCGGAGAAAACGCTGGCAATTCCAATCGCGCGAGAACTTGCCGCAGCGGGGCACGATGTGACCGTGGTGGCACCCGGACGCAATAACAGTGCATGTGGCCAGTCTATAACACTGTTCAAGCCGCTCACTTTGCGTCGTCACCCACAATACGAAAAGAAGTATCAGCCAGTTGGTGAGTCGGCAGGGAAACTGCGCGTGTTCTCAGTGCTTGAAGGCACGCCGTCAGACTGCACTGCGGCAGCGATTGAGCCGAAGACTGGCTTACTTGCGCTTATGAACTTGTACGCTCGATTCATCTGTTCAGGCGTTAATCTCGGGCCGAATTTCGGAACTGATGTTCTTTACTCAGGCACTGTGGCGGGGGCGCGACAAGGTGCCTTCTACGGAATTCCATGCATCGCGACTTCACTGGCAGAGTTCAATCTGAAAACACCAAATCGTGCGGTTTACATGAAAAACGCGTTGCGTGCTACAGCGCAAGTGGTAAACGAACTGCTTCGTTCCATTCCAGTACGCAATCCTTCAGCAGTGAAAGAAAATGGGATTAGTACCGCCGCTCAGCAAGCAGGTGCAACATGTAATCAATCAGCAGCGCATGCAGCATTTCTGCGAGGTGAGCTGTTTCTAAATATGAACATTGCGGGGGAATGGAATAGCAAGTATATGATGACTTCATTGGACGAAGTGCTCTATGCAGGTGCGGTGAGATTAGAGCAAGTACCAGCAGGTGGGGACGATCTTGTGTTCAAGTTGCATGGAGGTGGTGTGAATGAAATTGTGTGTAAGAAAAGCGATAGGGCAGCAGTGAAGAATGGCTTTGCTGCACTCACTGTACTTCAAACCTATCCGTGGTCATCGCCGAAGTGGGTACCTGTAGAAATAATGCAGGCAGCTGCAACTGCAAGGCAGGATGGATTGCCCGCTTGGTTGCCTAATCCAAGCCATGCTACGTTGAGCTCGTAGTCCAATTTTGAACATACAACGCGACTAAAGCAATTACAACTGTAGCACGACCCATACAGTCTGTACAATGTTATGCGTCTACCACCGATAAACCCTTTCGACCAACATTCAATTTCAGAAAATTGAACAGTCGTTTGTTTGAATTTCATTTGAGCAACTCTTTTGCTACCTGCCGCATACTGTAAAATTACGCCCGACAGCAGCTGCTACTGTACCCACTTGTCACGGTGAAACATGGCTGACGCGCGTGAACTGAAAATCAAGACTGGCGTGGTCTCTAGGCTAGGCAAGGAACTGCTGTCCTACGCCAAGGAACTCGAGGAAAACATTAAGCATACGGAGGCGGTTCGCGAAAGTTCGGATCATTCCAAACTCAAGCAATGGGTATGTCTCAATCGCATCATCTCTCACTGTTTTTCATGAACTAACACCCTGTGCTCAGGAGAACGTGTGTGCGGAAACGAGAGGCATGATACCCGACACTCAATCGCGCTTGGAGACTGCCATTGAAGAACTACAAGCGTTGATTGTACGTTCATTCCATTTGCTAGCATGAAGTGAATTCCTTAATGTTTCCAAAATATCGCTAACATCTCTTTTATTCAACTATTCTCCGTCACCAAAATCAGAGTGACCCTTCTGTAACTGCATCAGCCGGGGGTGAAGCTGCGAGAACGGAAATCGAGAAGGCGGAGAATATCCTACGCCAAGCGACTACACTCGAAAATGGTCATTAATTCTCGACCTTCGCGCCTACGTATTGGAACGAGCCGCATTCTTTTGTTCTAGTTCTTCAAGTTCTTCGACCGTATTGGCACCTTCCAATTTCCATATCATGCTCTTGGGTATCTTCCATCCTTCGACAACAATTCCCCTGTCTACAAGACCCTTCACAAAATCGGTTGCATAGTACTCGTATTTCGGCGGATTAAACTTGGTTTGACTTGCGACCATCTCCCCAAGGACTTGGAAATAATCCCGCGCGTTCGCCATCACGATACCAGAGTTAAACTCATCAATATCGTACAATTCATCCGCCGTCCACGATACATCGCCATAACTTTTCCCCTGTCCATCTTCGCGCAACTTCATGATAGTCTTCTTTTCCACAATGTCTATAACGGGCCCATCTCGTTTAGTTTTCCTAATGATACGACCATACGCTGCTGCGCCACTACCCGCATCCGCACGAGACCCTGTCAAAATAAGAGCACCACAATTCCCATCATGCTTCTTCGACAACTCACTAAACTGCTGAGATAGTTGTCCGAGTAACATTGCGTCGACGCCGGGGTTGTCCGCATAAGTCACAATAATTTTCCCAGTGTAACCCTTGGGCAGTGCCTCGTTCGCGAGATACACGGCGTGACCCGTGCCCATTTGACGGGATTGAATAATGTACAGAGCAGGATATTGAGGGTCGATGTGTTCCTTCAGAGTAGACACCACCCGATTTCGTTCATGCCCCACAATAACGATAATCGGCACACCACGTCCTTGTGCAGCCCGGACGGCGTACGATGCCAACGGCTGATTTTTATGCCCATACGCAGAGAAAGGATGAATTACCTTGGGGGTTTTCGACACAAATCTTGAGCCCTGACCCGCCGCGAGAATCACGCATACTTCTTGAATGTTGTTCGCAGCATCATGAAACTTTTTAGTCGCGGAAGCGGACGCGGTCGGGGTCGATTGCATCAGGTCGGCATCTAAAAACGTCGCGGGATTGTTTTGCATGAAATCGGATAACTTTGTCTTCGTAAGATCCATCTCCCGGCTATCACCCATTGTGTTGAACAATGTGGCGATGTGTCTGATCAATCTATCGACATTGGAGAAATCGGATGCAATGGGGGATTTAAGGTTGCTTACAGATTCCGTTTCGATTGGCTACAGCGCAAAATGAGCACTGAGCCTGAGCACGTTGTCAAGTCCAAGTTGTCGTTCGCCGCCGCAGGATGTAATCGGAACACGGCATGCATTCGTGCGCTGCCGTCGCGAAATCTTGTTGTCTATGCGGCGAGTGGCAATGTTTTCGTCATGGTTGATTCGGGTCGAAGGGTTACGGCCGCGTTACCATTTCATTCTGACCCGGTCACTTCGATTTCGATTGTAGAGAGTGAACGGTTCGTGTTCATTGTCGCTTCATCTTCCGCTGGCGATATTTCTGTCTGGGCAACACCGATTCACAATTCGACCGATTCATCACGGTGGTCACATTGGAATCCGCTGTATTCGTGGTGCGCGCATACCGGACCTGTTATTGACATAGATGCGTACTGGAGTAGCGCACGCTCAACCCTCATTATTGCGAGCGTTGGCTTCGATTCAAGGCTCTGTATCTGGACTTGCGGGGAGAAAGCCGAACAAGAATTGAGGTCGGAATGCAATATTGGAGATTGTCCTGCTGCCAAGAACTCACTTCCAAAGTGTATTTCGTTGTGTTCTGATTTGGAAGAACATGAGGATGAGGACCAAGGAAGTAAGATTGGCGCTCTTATAGCAGCGGGTGGGACACACGAGCGATTACAGATTTTTCGAACAGACAATGATTTGTGTAATCTGAGTTTCGCTGGTTCCCTGCTTTCCCATCGAGATTGGATTCTTGACCTCACCTTCTCTCCATTAGTGCATACACCGTCTGGTGATGAAGTACGCTATATTGCGACAGCCTCAAAAGACGCGAAAGTGCGGATATGGAGCTTGAAAAAGCTGGTATCACATCAAACTGATGAAAACAATGAAGGCGGTGATACTCTTTCGTTTTTGGGACCGCCGAAATTGGAGTTTCAGTTTGCAGGACACGAATGGGAGCTTTCTTCATTCGCTTTGCTCGAAGAGCATGAAAAGGCCGTCAGTAGTGTTGTCTTCGAAACTCAGAGGAAACCAAACGGAATTGATGTGCCCCGATTGTTGACATCTTCCATGGACTGCAGCATTGCGCTATGGGAAATGTCGGATGGCGAGTTCTGGGATTGCGGCAAGAAGTTTGGGTTATTGGCTGGTGATACCGCGCACGCGTTGGGATTTTTCGGTGCTGTGTTCGGGTCCAAGGGATGCGTCGATGTTGTGGGAAATAACTTTGGTGGTGCTATTCACTGTTGGCGTGTGACAGAACTTGACGACGATGACCTTCTATCCATGACCTTTGAAGCGCAGAGCGTTCCCAGCGGTCACTTTGCTGCTGTCACAGACTTGGATTGGGATCCTCTTGGCCAATTCTTCATCACTTCGAGTGAAGATAAAACCGTGCGCATATTCTTGCAGGGGAATAGTGATAACGGGGAGGAAGAACTATTTGCGGAATGTGCCCGACCACAGACGCATGGTCATTCTATTCACACGCTTGCTATATGTAACCGATTCGGGACCAGGTATGCCTCTGGGTCCGAAGAAAGCATGATTCGAATGTTCGAAGCTCCTACACAATTTGTCATGTTACCTGGTTTGTCTGAACGTGACACGGACACGAACACACGAGTTACAAGGGCTTCGGTACCCGAGCTCGGACTTTCGAACAAGGCAGTTTACCAAAGAGAGGAAATGGAAACGGAACAATACGCTTCGGATATTTCACTGGAAGAAGACCTGAAGCAGAAGACATTGTGGCCGGAGGTGGGCAAGTTGTACGGTCACGGTAATCATGTATCGAGCATTGCGGTTTGTCACAAAAATGGAATCATGGCATCTGCTTGCCTTGCACAGAAGGCGAAAGATGCGGGGTTGCGGTTATGGAATTTGGAGTCGAACATGGAGCTACAGCACCTTTTGGCCCACGATTTGACGGTAACTCGATTGCAATTCTCAGAAGATGGGCGAGGATTGTTATCGGTTTCGCGAGATAGATCGTTTGCGATTCATGTCAATGTGACAGACAACAAGTTCGGATTTCGGTTACTCTGCAGACAAAAGAATGCCCACACACGACAATTGTCGGATGGTGCATGGATGTTTAATCGAGATTTCGTTTGCACATGTGGTAGAGACAAGAGGGTTCGGTTTTTCTCAGTTGTTCAATTGAATGAGGAAGAAGGTACCAGCGAGGAGGAATGTGTTGAAGTGCAATGCATGAAATTCTCATCGGGTACAAGCGCAATCTCGGTGCTGCAATTGGCGAATCCAAACGAAGGTTTGGTTGCCGTTGGATTTGACGATGGCAGTATTCGTATTTTGCGTGCGACCCGAAACTCGAATCGAGCGGAACTTCATGTCGTGGAAGTTGGCGAAGTTTCGCAAATGCAAAAATGTTCCTCACGCATTTCTCGTGTTCGGTGGCGACCAAATGTGAACTCGAAACATAGAGTGGCGCAGCTCGGGATCGCTAGCGATGATCACACGGTCCGCGTAATAGAAATTGGCTTGTAAAGGCCTGCGTTTGCCTACAGTGTACAGAATGGTAACAGAGCATAGTACAGTACAGAAGGCAATGATGGGTCCTTGCATGCTGCGCTCCCGCCAACTCACATAAAAAAATACTCAAAAATTAAATTGCGGTTGAAATGTGTCTGCTGGTTGCTCCGAACACCCACACCTGGGCTGCGTGTGACTCGCAAGCGCACTCCCTCGAATGGCCGCCCAAACGCAGACTTTATCGCAACCGCAACAAGTAGACGCACCGACCGTGGATAGCCAATACCTTCGTCATCTTGTGTGTCGGCAACCGATAGCTGCGGCGTTATGGAGCGGTGATTCGCGGTATGCGCTGATTGAAGCGCTCGGGAAGGTGCACGGAAAGGAAATTGGCACCTCGATTGGCAACGACGTCGACCAGCAACTCATCTATTGCGCGTTTTGGAGGATTTGCAACGAGTTCGAATTGTTCGCCAATGACAAGAGCCGATTGAGCATTCATCATGTTCTCAGTGCCGTGAAGGAACTCGACGATCTTCAACTCGACGAGGACGCGGCGTACCTTCTGCTCGTTGCGCTGGTACATAGCGCGCTCCATTTCCTTTTGTCTGCTCGTGACATCGAAGCTGCATGGCCCACCGCCAACAAAATGCTACACAAACGGGAACGTGTCAATGAGTCGTCGGAAATCACCAATCTTCGGGCGCGTGCTACCCTTCACATCAAGAAGTGCGCGCAAGTTGGACTTGCCGATGGGCCGAAAGAAATGGCGATAAAGGCATCTGAGTACGAATTGGATTTTCCTGTTCGAGATCTCGTTAGGGAAATGCGCAAATACAGCACCAAGATATTGGAGGATATCGGTCAACTTTGGATAAACCCCTTAGTCGATGAACATGGCGTTGGTTCGCCTTCAAACCGGAAACGAAACCGGAAAAGTGCCGAGGTTGGGTCTGTGACTCCCAATCGGAAACGGGTACGAAGGAAGGATGCTAGCGTGTCGCCCAAGCTGAAAAAGAGCCCGAATTCTGCGTTGCGACGGTCTCGTCATCAAGTCCGGAAATCTGCCATAGAAGTACCCGAAGAATCGGAGATTCAAGAGGACGAAAAGGAAAAAAATGAAGAAGACGAAGACGAAGATGATGAGGAGCAGAAAGAGGATGAGAACGGTGTGGAAAATGAAGAGGAGGGCGTAGAAGATGGAACGCCACTGAGAAAGCGTCGAGGAGCTTCCCGGACCCCTCGCAGAAGCAAGTCGAACCGACGTGCGGTTGAAGCTGTGCTATGGAAAACTCCTGACGTAGAAGAAGAAGAGGAGGAGGAGGATGGTGAAGAAGATGAAGGCGAGGATAAACCGGAAGAAGGTGAGACTGAGTCAATGAGTGAAGGTCATAGAAAGGCAGTGGAAGAATTGGAGGATGCTGAGAATAACTTGAAGAAGGCCACCGGAGAAGATCCTTTACATGCAGCTGAAGCACACGCCCGGACTGCCAGAGAGAAGAGAACGATTTATCATGTGAGCCCTAACGGAAGAGAAGCTTCTCCCATTGAAGAATCTTCCGACGAAGATGAGCGCACACCGCGTCCTAAACGAGTGATGCCGTTCCCACTTGAGCTTGAGGGACATGTTTCCCCTCGCAAAACTCCGCAGAATGGACACCGAGGACGAAACTCGACGGATGTGTTCCGGAAAGGACCGTTCACAGGTCAGGAAGATGCGGTGTTAATCAAAGGCCTGAAGAAGTATGGATGGAGTGAATGGAATCAAATATCAATGAACTGTTGGAAGAAGTTGCCGTATCGTAGAACTGCAACACAATGCAAGGACCGGGCGAGATATCTCGCGAAAGTCGAGCGCATTAACAGAGACGATTATCCGCCTGATGTGTACAGAGTACGTGCAGGGCCTCGATCGGTGGTGTCGCCGCAGGTGTCTCGCGGTACTCCACGAAAGACTCCGAGGCGGAAGTCTGCGAGAAAGGCGAAGGAGGAATCTTTGGAAGCCGATTCCGATTCTATTCAATCTGCTGAACCAACGCAAAAAGAGGATGACGAGGAAAATAAAGAGCAGGAGCAGGAGCAGGAGGAAGAGCAAGAAGAAGAACAGGAAGAAGAACAGGAAGAAGAACAGGAAGAAGAACAAGAAGAAGAACAGGTGCAGGAACAGGAGAAGGAACAAGACCAAGATCAAGATGAAGAGGATGTCGAGGTTGGCGTCGAGAAGAGCAAGCCGCAAAGTTCTCCTCCTAGTGGTCTGCGGCGCTCGTCACGAGCAAGGAAATTTTTGTACAAGCTTTAAACGAAACGACTTTGCCATGACACCACCCCACTTCACTCTTCTATTAAAGCTATCGATACTTTTGAATTCAATCACTCATCTACAGAGTTGTAGCAGGAGCTCTAATCGATGTGATGGCTCTTTTCTAGGAATCTTCGAAATTGATCGTTGAAAGATGTTACATTTTTCAGCAGCTGTTGATCGGTTTTTGATGATTTGCATTAGAGCTCAGGAGCGAACACTGAAAAGCATTCATTTAAGTTGTTTTTGCTCCAAACTGGGACCTCTTCGAGAGTTTACCAAAAAATACATGACAATATCACAAAATGTTACTTCAGACATCATCTTTCTATTCATTTTTCGAATAGTTTGTTTATTCCATAATTAATCATAGGTAAGTTCACAGTTTACGATTATAAAATTTGTCCCAAAATAGTCTTTCTTTTGGAAAATTCATTGTCCGCGAAGCCACCAGTAACGCACTAAATCAGTGCGTTTTGGGGAACTTGATTTGTGAAATGTACCGTCTGTCAAAAGCAGAATACACTTTCTCTTCGACGTTACTCAACAAAAAATAAATACATGGAAACCAGTATAAGTTTAGATGAAAAAAAGAATCGTGTTAAATTATGTGATCATTTTATTTTAGCCAAGAGACAGTTCTTTTTAACTGATGAATAAGTGTGCTGAAGATATTATACTATGTTATTTATTGTGACTGGGTCCTTGTTTAATTCGTTTCATATGTATGGTTTGTGTGAGAACGTCTATATTCCGTACGAATAAGTCATTCACTGTAAGTCTTCGCCGTCCTACTGTTGGAAACGGCGGACTTGTTCTTTGATAATTATTGTTCTACGTGTGTTGCGTTCAATGTTTCACATTGTGATTCTATTTACAAATACACTACTTTAATAGAACACCATACATAATAGAAGAAGGTGACTTCTCTTTCGAGAAAGACGTACGACAAATTTCCATAACATCCCATCAGATAGTAGGATCTCTGAAAAGGAACATAACAAATGAACTCGGTTAAAAAGAGCGAAATTCATTCATTATCCCTTTCTCTTATCTTATACCTCAGTGTACTGTACAACCATAGACTCGTGGTGCTGACGCGGTTCGTTCGAATTAGAATCGATTGATGATGTATTGTAACAGTCAACGCCTCGAATAGGGAACGTTACATTGTATGCTGTATAAACCAACCTTAATAATAACCGAAGAAATAGGTGAGAATTACTTTGCAGCTATGTGACAATGCATACCCTTATATCGGCAATATGCCCCTATATACACGGTAAGTGAGTTTACATTCTATAGCAATGATATTTTAAAATCCTATTCTGATGAAATAAATTCCTGGTAGTTTGAATTTTATTTACGTAACTATCAAGAAGCCTGGCTGCTTATTAGAGTAATAGAATATCCTGTCTTACAATCGAACAATATGAAAAGTCCAAAGTTGCGAACAACTGAGGCATACAATTCTTTAAGAGCTGCTCTACAACATCAACTGAACAGAATCTTTTTCCTTCACTCTCTACTGCACGATGGACATCTTGACGGATGAAGAAGATCCTGAAATCCAGATCACGCCTCTCGAAGAAAACTCGATTACAGTCACTGGCGTTGCAATGCTCGTGAATCTATTGCTCCCCATAATCCACTGCTTCTTGGATCACGAACTGGACACTCCCGGAAACTCTTCTACTCATCAACGTGAATGTGATTAGAATGAAAAAACCATGTCAGGATAAGAACTTCAAGTTCGAGCCATTGCACATTGTGATGTACTGCTTCTGTTGCTGAGGAGATTGAATCAGATAAGAATCTAAAAAATGCCAGAAGTCAAGTACCAAAATTCAAATTTCTGTGCCACTGATAGAGATAAAATACTTTTGATTGGTTCATTGCACATGTGAAGTAAGGCAGCAACATTGTCGAATTTGTAGAAACGAAAAATCTAAATGCATACATCGACTCCGGAGCGGCTTATTACTTTCCTGACCATCGTTTATCGTTCTCCAATTATGAATCTGTCGAGGAAGAGTACATTCATGGTGCAATCCTTTTAGCACAGTTTGAATGGAAATGGCAATACTATCTTACAGATTTTTAACGGCTGTAATGCTGAAGCTTATTATGCACTAAATTTTCATCAATATTACCTTCGTTGATCTGTTACATAAGGAATTGAGATCCTATTTTACGATTCAATCGGTGGATATCAAGCCTGCTTATTTATCGAGAACGGTGCCGTAAGGATCATTGCAGGAGTGAAACTCTACGACGAAAATTGGACCGAGAACGTATCAACCAGCACGAATGTGTTCTATGTATTGCCGGTAAAAGCAAACGATCTTATGTAGCGCCTTTGTATCTCAGTACTACTTGAATTCTTGAACTCCTGCTCGTGGACATCTTTGGACTCTTTGAAATATCACTCTAAGACTATCGGTGCATTGTTGCAGTCATGAAACAATTCGCGGCCGAATCTCTCTTTAAAGTATTGAAGAAGAAAACAGAACTTTCGCAGGAATTTTTACATTCCTAGACTCGTTTGAAAGTAAAGTTTCAAATAAATGTCGTGTAGCTGACAAAAATCAATGTGGACAGCGCCGGCTGAAGTAGAAC
>JAAUYH010167830.1_pt1 | contig 12347 bp, 7 predicted proteins | sample 7278061 | NCBI WGS metagenome assembly JAAUYH01 (sample SAMN14350203, study PRJNA611818) | marine sediment metagenome | isolation source: surface marine sediment (0.6m) | place: French Polynesia: Moorea | collected 2018-08
TAATACCTGCGCTCTCCGGCAACTTCAATCCAACACGACTCACTCTCTGCGGGTACATCAAGTAATAAATGAGCTGTGAGTATAAAATTACAATCGTCCGTATGCAACTCAATCCCAGTGCCTTCTTTGCGCGTCAAGCCAAAGGAGGCACTGGGATTGAGTTGCATACGGACGATTGTAATTTTATACTCACAGCTCATTTATTACTTGATGTACCCCCAGAGAGTGAGTCGTGTTGGATTGAAGTTGCCGGAGAGCGCAGGTATTACGATGAACCTGGCAAACTGCTTATCTTTGACACTTCCTATTTTCATCGCACTCGAAATGAATCGCCTAGTCAGGATCGTACAGTGCTTCTAATTCGATTCTGGCATCCAGGGCTAACCACTGTAGAACGCTGTGCTCTCAGATTTTTATTTGAGGCTATTTCGAATCCTTCTTTGGCTAAAACTGTCTTAGATAATCGACGAATGGAGCGAGTAGCTAGACGAGAAAGAGGTGGTAGGGGCTTCGGCAAAAAATAAAGTTTAACTGCAGATCCAATGTTAATCAGAAAACGGCTTTACAAAAGTTAGGAAGGTATATGCCATCCTAGGTAAGGACAAAAATCGTATTTCTCAGAATCAGCACGAGGTTCACTCAAATATCCCACCGTGCCAACAGGTTTCCCTATATCTTTGACTGATCCTCCAAGTCAGAAGCAACATCTAGTTTACGATCACGAAATCGCGAGCGTGTTCCAAACACAGTAGCCCAGTCAGGATTCGCAGCGTGTAGCGCACTAATTTCTCCATCGCTTATCTCACCGTCATCTGAATCTTCACGTTCACTTCCGCCGTTTTCCGAAGACGGAGTGCTGGGATAATCAACTGTACCCTCATCCCCAGAATAATCTTCATCCTCTTCATCGTCGGATGGCAAGAGTTCGCCGAAAAACTCTGATGGCAAGGTGGACGAGTTCAGCCATCCAACACGGGTGTCCTTAGAACTGGATTGCGGATTGTCATCGACTTGCTCATACAGATCGAAGACCTCATCTTCTTTAGACGTTGCCGGAACTTTGTCTGACATTTTATTGTCATTCTCAACAACAGAGGGCTCTGACGTCTTTTCCTCAACTTTGTTCGGTGTAGGCTTGGCTGCAGGAGATGGAGACGGACATGGACTGTCAAGAAGTCCGGAAAGGTCTATGTCGATAACACGTCGATTTTTGACTGCTAACGCAAGATTTGAGCTCCCGGTGTTCGGTGAAGGTAGACGACGAAAACGTAGAGTGCGGGGTGTGGCCGATTCCGTACCATCTGCAGTGCCTTCGATTCGAGTTCGTTTAGATGGTGGTAGATTAACTGCAAGTTCGTCAAGCGCTACGGCGGCAGTGCGCTTCAGGCGCAACAAAGGTTTGGGAGTCGCCATCGGCGGTGAGTGGGTGCCGTGGGTGAATGCTCGAAATTTGGTATGGATTTATTTATCAACAAAATTTAAAATACGGCACGTGCATCAATAAACTTGTGTTACTGTATCCAAGTCTCCTCGGGAACGAAACCAATCATCAAGTACAATGAAGAACTCAGACAAAGAACCCGCTTCGGAAGTTGCTCAAGCTGTTGTGAAATTATCGCAGCGAATATCGGCGCTCGAGCAAGTACCAGCAGCAGGACGTAAGTGTCTTACCACTTTCTCCCAATATTCCACGTCAATGCTAACCTTTATTTCTCAGCATCTTCAAGTGAAAATTCGCAGAACCTCGCGCCGACTATGCGGCGTTTGCGTGCAGATTTGTCTGCCTTACGCACACAGCTCATCACAGCGACTAGCGATATTGACGAGCGTTTATCCGAGTTAGAATCTGTCAAATCTGAGAACGCGAAACTGAAGTACAGGATCAAGACTCTACTGCGATCACTTGACGCTGCTGAGAAATCAAGCTAGATAAATATGTTATGTTCCTCGCTCGAAAAGTAAAGGAGATGCCTCACTGCGTTTGCTTTACTTCAGTATGCGATGCACTCGACTCATCAAGACATTTACAACTAATTGAACAACTTCCGTATTGCTCGCGTAAACGCGCTATTAACCGTTGATGTTCTTCGTCCACCAAATCAAAGCTTCGCAGACGATGCACGCGTAGACTGAGTTGAAGGATTTACAACTCAACGGCATCACGCAAACGACGAATGGTACTGCGAACTGATACGGCAGACTGCGTATTAACAGACCAAGCACCGCCTGCGACGACCTTGCCACAAGTTTTAGCGTAGCACTTCCAAATGCCAACCGCAACACGCCTCACCGACTTTTTACCGCAAAAGGCGCAAATGTAGCGTGCGTGCTGCCCAATCTCCATCTTCTTCACTTGCTTACGGAGAGAGGCACCATAGCGAGTTCCGTACTTTCCCACCACTCCAACTTTACGCGTGCGCTTTCCCATCGGATTCGATTCGTGCGACTTCGACGACGGCGGGCTCGAGCTGACGATGTGATGGGTATCGCTACGGCGTATGGTCGACGGCGATAGTCCAGGGTCATATTGGACGAACTGTAAATAATTTCTGTAATGCTTTTTACAGTTGTACTGTACTGTATTTCGATATTTGTATACACTAGGTAATTGGATCATGCGGGTCAAACACGCCGGCGACATTCTTCCGCCGTTGTTGTTTGAGGTATGGGTCGTTCGAAGCGGGAGAGAGTGGTCGCATTGACGAAAACGAGGAAGCGCCTTGTAGGCAGGGAGAGCAAGCAGAAGTTACTCGAAACCATCCGGAAACAGGTGGACGACTATGACAACATCTATTTGTTTCGAACCTCGAACATGCGAAACACGTTACTGAAGCGACTGCGAGAACAATGGCGCGATTCGAGATTCTTCTTGGGGCGCCAAAAAATCGCGCAAGTGGCGTTTGGTAGGACCGAGTCTGAAGAATACGCGGATGGACTGTCGAAAGTTGCAGCAGAGCTGAAAGGGAACGTCGGCCTACTATTCACGAACCGGCCACACGAAGAAGTCGCGTCATTCTTCTCATCGTATGCAGAGGAAGATTATGCACGTTCGGGGTTCAAGGCTACAGAAACAGTTGTGCTCGAAGCGGGTGAATTGGAAATGTTTGTACCATCGCAAGAACACAATTTGCGTTTGCTTGGACTACCCATTTCGCTGGAAAAGGGCAAGGTAGTGATCCAGGAAAAGTATACGGTTTGTCAAAAAGGTGATGTGCTCACACCGGAAAGTGCCAAACTGTTAGAATACTTGGGATACAAATTCGCCATCTTCTCGCTTACCTTGATTTCCCATTTCAACAAGTCTGAAGGCTTGAAGCAGCTCGTTAGTAAAGAAAATGTAATGGAGGCGTAAATGTGTTCGTTTTCGTTGTACAGTACAATGCTTAGGACTACAGTATTGATACTGTATTTGTACAGGTTGAGGAGTTTGGATGGATCGATTTTGAAAATAAATTTAAACATGCCGCACTTCAGTTTTGGATTACGCGTTCGAATTAAATCGTACTGATTCCAGTGCGCAACAGACAGTTCCCTGGTCCACTTCTTGTCTTTACCACAGCTACATACCCATCTATCGTACTGTACAGTGAGGACAATTGAACGGTGCTAATGCCTTCTCTCAGTGGTAGTGCTTACCATCGACGTCGCAGTCTTCGAGGACGGTCAAACCCTCTTCCTCCTTTTCGTGAACCACTCAAGGAGAATGATCCGTATTCTCACGCTGCTACTGCTTCGAATTTGAAAACTCCTGCTCAATCTGGTTCTACCTATACGCTTCAAGCTCCATCGGTGTTGAGTTCACGAAATGCTGCACCATCGGCTGTGCGCGAATTGTTCACCACCCCACGAACACCTGCCATTGTATCAAACGATGGTGCCGTCGTTAATGGCACCGCTGTTAATGCTCAACTAAATGCATATCCACAAGCCGCCTGGAGAACTCCGTCCGCCGCCGCCGCTCCCGTTGTGAATCCCGCACATAACAACTTGCCATCTATTGATGTCCATGCCGGTAGAGTTGTGTACGCGGTTCTGGGTGCTTCTGGGATTGGAACACTAAGTCTAAATCTCCTTTCACACTTTCTTCGTATTGTACTCTATCCATCCTTCTCAGGAGGTCTGTTTTGGTTTCTGCTATGCACTCTACTCATGATTATCAACATGGCCTTGTTCTTTCTTTTCTTGGGCATGTCCGAGAACGTTTTCTCCGCCGAACATCCACGCTTAAAGCCTCATCAGGTACTTCCTGGTTTGCGCTACATTTTATGGAATCGCTCTCGTAGGTTACAGTTTTTCTGTTCCGGTTGCTGTGCTGCCGGGGTGGTTTTTTCTGTTTCATTCTGTATCGGAGCAGTTTACCGCAACAACCTATATTCGGCCTTATATCCGATGTGGATTGGATTCGCTTGCGGACTAACCCATTCATATCTTTCCCAAATCACAGGTGTCTTCACCTGGCGATTCTCTCCTACTCGAGAAACCGTGATCAAACGAGTTCGAGGTGAATTGTTGTTTGCGACAGTCCTTGCTCTGTCTGCTACATTCCTGGGTTGGTTTGTGGCCTATGTCTCTATGGGAATTATTAGTAGGTTCATTTACTCTACAAGCCTAACTCCAGCAAAGATGCTTCTTGTGAGTAGCAAGATTCACTTTGCCACAACACTTTCAGTGTTTATGTCGATGGCTGCATTTTGCCTTGTTTGTGCAGTTTATATGCATATGATGACGGTCGCTATGAATGTCCGTGACCACATTAGTGACTCTTTGAACAGTACATTACAATCCAAGGAACGTGCAGTGAGCACAGTCCATCGTCTCTTAGCCGATATAGCCCCGGAAAATAGGAAGTACGATGGGTTAATTGCTTTGAATCGAATGCTTGGCATTCAGTTCTTCCGTGATGTGGCTCGTACTTCTCGAGCAGGTCGAAGAATTATTTTCGAAGACTCGGATAGTATTTTGTGGAACGGAATTATGCAAGGATGTGTCGAACCAGTGAAGGATCTCACTCAAGAGTTAACGAAGGTCGTTTCGAATCCGAATCGAGATACGTCAGTGCCAATCGAATTTGCTGATGGTCGCAATGTGGCGTGGGCATGCGAAACGTTGTCCCATTTTCTCGTTGCTAGTCGAGATGAGGATGACTTTGGTATAGTGCAACGTCAGTTTGTACATGTGATTATGTGTTTACTCGCTCTGAAACATTGCGTCGAGAGTGCTCGGGAGCAGAGACGAATTCAGCGAACAGCAACATCACTAAGGAGTCTACCGAATTCCAAGCTAAGCATGACATTGCAATCCCCACAGGATATATATTTTGATATTGATGTTGTAGCGGCTACTGTTAGAGATGCCGTAGACTTGGCACTGGTTCGTATTGTTGACGCGTTCCGAGCACATTTGAAAGGATTCCTGGCGGGTGCGGAACCTCATTGGGATCCTCGCTTTGACCGCTCATTGTCAGCTGTTCTGGAAAGTAGTCACTAAGGTCGTTTCTAACTTTCGGTCTATTAGGCGAACAGTAAGTCTATAGAATCAGAATCTCTTAATACATCAACTTCGATCATTGTAGTTTATTTGCCCGTTGCGATAGTGACAGCGAGCTGATAATTTGTACTTGTCAAAGTGAGTGCATAATTACGAGTCTGCCCTCAATTACCAAATCAGCTTGGAAAAGAGTGAATTAAAGTCAACCAGAAACTGTCGTAATTCCAGGACAGTACGCGCTGTAAGGGTGGAATTGATTAATTGATCTATTTTAGTAAAATTCCATTTTTAACGTCATTTTCGTCTCTGGAAGTCTCTAAAAAATATTGCGTGGCCTGTGTGCGCATTCATCTTTGAATTGTGGAGCGAAATGCCACGCAATCGCGGCATGTTTAAAAATCCATAAATTTTCGCAGTAACGCCGGTGTCAGCACTTCCTCTCCTGTTTATAGTTTGGTGAGCCAAGCGCTTGTGGAGTCATCACACCGTCCCCACCGACGACGACCCCAAGTGCTTACTTCCTTTCGATTTCACTAACCGAATCCAAGCATGTCGAAGCCCGCCGTCGTTATCGATAATGGTTCCGGCCGATGCAAGACCGGTATCGCCGGAGAAGACTCGCCGAAGGCGGTCTTCCCCGCCGTGATCGGCAAGCCGAAGCAGAAGGTACGTGCCCATAATTTGTCCTGCCTCCAATGGTCTCGATCTCTCGTCGCCAAGGAATGTGCTAACTCGATATTTACGACATGTACAGGGTATTATGGTCGGAACAGGACAAAAAGATGAGTATGTCGGAGACGCCGCGATGGCACGCCGAGGTGTGCTCATCATCAAATACCCATTGGAGCATGGTATTGTGACGAACTGGGACGACATGGAGAAGATCTGGCATCACGCATTCTATTCCGAGTTGCGAGTCGATCCCCAGGAGCACCCGGTTCTGTTGACGGAAGCTCCCCTCAACCCGAAGGCGAACCGAGAGCGCATGACCCAAATTATGTTCGAGTCCTTCAACATTCCGGCCTTCTACGTTGCGATCCAGGCTGTGTTGTCTTTGTACGCTTCGGGTCGTACTTCTGGTATTGTGCTAGATTCTGGTGATGGTGTCACACATACTGTGCCTATCTACGAAGGATACTCGCTCCCTCATGCGGTCAACCGTATTGATCTTGCTGGCCGTGACTTGACTGGATGGATGGCCAAGCTCCTCCAGCAGCGTGGTTACTCTTTCACCACATCGGCGGAATTGGAAATTGTGCGTGACATCAAGCAGCAGTTGTGCTTTGTTGCCGAGGATTACGATAAGGAATTGGCGAATGCATCGCAGAATTCCTCGTTGGAGAAGGAATACGAACTTCCTGACGGTCAAGTGATTTCGGTTGCCGAGGAACGATTCCAGTGCCCCGAAGCTCTGTTCAAGCCGGAAATGCTCGGAAACGAAATGTCGGGTATGCACTTGACTGCGTACGAGTCTATCATGAAGACGGATATCGATATTCGTAAGGACTTGTACAACAACATCGTGATGTCTGGAGGTACTACTATGTTCGCAGGTATTTCTTCTCGTGTGCAGAAGGAAATCGAGACTCTTGCACCGCCGTCGATGAAGATCAAGGTCATCGCACCACCGGAGCGTCAGTACTCTGTCTGGATTGGAGGATCCATCCTTTCCTCTCTTTCTACCTTCCAGCAGATGTGGGTGTCCAAGACAGAGTATGACGAGTCTGGCCCCTCGATCGTGCACCGCAAGTGCTTCTAAGAAGTGACTGAGTAGGCGAAGGTTTCATGCGCGCGTGCGTAGGGAAAGTTATCTTTTCCTTAGCCAAATTTAAGTGTGGCTTCCTACTGAGCATTTGTTAAGTGTGTGTTTGTTTGACCTGCGCGTCTGACTTGATTTCGAGGTAGACGACCTTCTTGGGTATTTCGAGGACTTAAAGAGTGTGTTTCGTTTGGTTTGATGTGTGTATATGCAATTGGCCCGAGTTGCACGCTTGACCTTGGTCGCTGGATATCAATAGTTCGCTTGAGCCCTAGTAACTACCGTTCTGTACTGTACTACACATTGTACTAAGCTAAGAAACGTCAGTCGAAGTAGCAGATATCTGGAAATGTACCGTTCGTTGCTCAGCTGATTATTAATCGATAGTAGTGCATCAGTTTTTTGGGTAGGAAGGATTTTACGTTTCGCGTGGATAACATCCCGTAGGGAAACAACAAGAACTGTCGGTGTTTGGGATAGTGGGCAAACAAAAGAACGAACAGGACAGGATAGATGGGAAATTTGGAAGGGTGGGGAGGTGATGTGCGCATGGTTGCTGACATCACCCACAGTCTCTTATCGACGGATGGAATGGATTAGCACCAGAGGTTGAAGGCTTGATGCAGTGCCGTAACGCTTATCCGGTACCGGTCAGTTTCGTACAGTACAATGCGGTGGATGATACTTTACGAATAACCCTGATTGCTGTACGAAACGTTCAATTTAGGTCGTGGATCATCCCCTTCATATTTGTACGGTACTACACAGACACGTCCAGAGGACCCAACTGCCTTGCTAAGGTATCGCGCTGATTGGAGGGGAGTCTGTACCAGTATCCCAGTTCGATGAGAGTATTGGATTTAACTCGAACACGTGAACGTATTGCACAGTATCTTACAGAGGGTGTATCTGCACACGGTCGCACAGACTAGATGTCAATGTACTATTCAAGACTGTACCAGTAAGTAAGTGCGGTACAGTATTTTACAGTAAGCAGTACGGTTGTAAAAAGAATATCGACAACGGTCAAATAGTAAACATCAAGAGTGTGTTGTATCAACTGTTCATTTCAGTGGAACTGTGCTGTACTGTTTAGACGCAAGTTCGGTTCATTCTACAGTGTACTCACTCCCTAGCGCTCAGTGCATACAGCACAGTTCACTGTCAATTGAGTACATCACCTACAGTGTACAGCACAATACTGTACTGCGCCAGTTCAGTGTGCTCCGTACATCAGCTCCTCCCAAGTGTCTCGGTCAGTTGTGGTCAAGTGTTTAGTTGATTGCAGTTGCGCACGCACACAAGATCATGATACAGTATCACTGCACTCGAACTCCATTCATCCCTAACACGCTATTTCATGGGCCTGTAATAAGTGTCCTATTGAGTTTTCGTGTCCTGTACTGTGCCAACTATTTTTGTCCTTTGCGTTAAGGGTTAACCCTGAGGTGTACACTGCAGATCACAACACAATAAAGTGGCCAAATTAAGTACAACGGCTATTTGTACTGCACTGTACGATATTGTACAGTACAGTACTGTTCTCTACTGTACTCTGGTCATTTACATCAGATTGACCTCTTGTCGTAAATTATGCCGATAGCACAACTAATTTTGAATAAATCCACTAGCACTACAGGATAAATCACCTCTCGTCCGTTGTAGCCACAATTTTTACTTGAGTCCATTTTCCATCTTCATTTTTGTTACAGTGTCGGCACGGAACAGTACAGTTGCTGTACTGTACAATGTACTTGTGCAAGTTGTCTTTACCAGTCCTGTACCTAGGACTCATTCTGTTTGGTCTGATCTGTAATACCACATAATACTACTGTACAGTACAGTACAGTAATATACTTGTTCTGTGTCTCTCAGAAGATTAAATGTCATCCGCCGAAATTTAACTATCATCACCCGATTTTCCTTTGTTTCTGATCTGAAATAAGGTAAGGAAAAGCAGTCTCGAATTAATGATCACAATTCAAGTTTGTGTGAGCCGATAGCGTCGACGTCGACCAATTTCTATATTTGTCTCTTTGCTGGCTGTTCTTTTTCTATTATCGTAGGTCAGGCGAAAAATGAAACTTCGAGATGAAGCGATGTGATGTATTCGACCAAGTAATAATCATTTCATATCACTTATCGAAATGGGCAGTACTGTACCGGTACTTTCAGTATTACTGTTTCAAACACAATTTCTTCAACTATCCATCAAGTTGTCCAACAATGCCCGAATCATCTACACCCATTTTAATTCTGCGCACAGTGTGACAATGGAAGGAAAATAAATTCTGTGAACAACACCTTACTGTATTATGAAATTGATCGGTGTGAACAACTTTCGATTGCTGTTGTAGTCTGTCAGTTCATTCACTTACTGCATAATGACATGAACCTTGTACAGTAAAGGTTTTGGTGCTGGTTCAATATGCGGCTCGCTTTTCTAGCCACGCATCATAACATAAAATTTGACAAGTTATTTTTACATCATACAAGTTACATCAAATTTGCTACTACTGTACCGTGTGCTAGCCAAGACGCTCACTACCCATCATAAATTTTAATCTTCTAGCTTGATATAATTTCATTGACGAATAATAACTGCAGTACTACGCTACTGGATGGGGAAGGATCATTGAACAACTTATAAAACAAGCAAGACAATGCTGGTGGTAGCAACAATTGGCAAAAGTGTTAGCAATTTAAATTATTAAAAGTGATTCATTTCTTACTTCATAATCTTCGATTAATCAGTATCTTCCTTGAATTTTATGTTCATTGTTAGAGCATGCCCCTTACCGTACTGTGTAACATTAAAATGGAAATTTCTCGTCCGAAAGCGAAACAGCATACGTACTACTTGATTACTAAAAGGCTAATTACTAAATTCGAAAATGAAAGCACTCTACTTCAATGTTCTGTTGTATGAACCTCCTTCAGCACAGATTCTGTAGCCTTAATCCTTGAATTGTCTCGTTGGCACGCAATAAACTTACAGTACGCTGATCACGGAATATAAGAACGAATGAAACAAGTGGGGCCAATCTTTTCCGCTGTTCAAAGACCTTCAGCAGTCCCCCCTCTAAATATAAGATAGTGTTTCGCCGAATAGGCTGCTTCTGATCCTCTCTGTAATCAGCCTAACGAAACTACAATTTATTTTCAATTGCGCATCGAAAGCGTTAAAGGAAGCCCTGAAACTTAGCTGGCTGTATAGGATAGTTGCTGATGAGTAATTCAATCCAAAGAAAAAACAAATCTGAGTTCATGTGAATTGGGCGAAAAAAGCTGCCATTAATGTACAGTGTACGCGACGAAAAAAATACGCAGCTGTCGCTTTCATTGGAATCAAGGAATGAATGAAGAATGGCGAAACACAGTGGACTACCGGTATACAGTTGTGTTATGAAGATTTAAAAAATTTAACAAGAAGTATAGAATCCGAATCTCGATGTAGAAGAAGAATCAAACTTAATCTGTGACCAATTCTCGAAAGAAAGCTTAAAATATACTTAAGAACAATTAGTTCATGAAGAATTTCATGATATAATATGAGCAAATAATCTATAATTCCTCGAAAATACAATCTTGATGTAATGTGAGCCATGCGCAGGAACAGTCAGTTACGATCGGCTAGGGTCGGATAGTATCAAATTACCTAAATATACTCTTAATTACTCCTAAAAACTTGTGAATTTGCTTCTTTCTATGAAATCGGAGCGAAATAAATAATGGCTTCAACTCGTTACATTGAAGGAAGCTGAAAAATAGTGGATTAACTGCTTATGTTCCACTAACTCTAATGGATCTGAGAGTTTCTTATTCTTGTTGGTTGTGATAACATTTTAATGGCGTGTAATCATTCATTGGAAGAACAAATTTATCACATAGTTCCTACCGGGATACATTACACATGCTCTTCGGCAAAAGAAGAGAAAGTACCATGCTTGATCGCAAACACCTTTTCACATATCATATTTAAGGACCAAAGTTTGAAAATATCTTAAATTCGCCGTATGGCACAATGACTACACTATAATAATGCTGATTTGCGACCCTGAATTCATCGAAAGCGCAAAACAAGAACGGCTTCCAGAATTTTTAGAATTAGAAAAATTGGGACTTCCAATACCGCAAATCGATGAAAATAATGAGTTGGGTACAATATACAGTATCATATAATACTTAAGCTTTGCTACAATTCGGATGCAAGGGGATAATTTATGTATGAGCTAATACTGAAATCGAAATAGGCGGCAAGCTAGCTGCAAATTAGACAAAGGACAAATTACATTTTTCGGATAAATTTGAGAATTTTTCTATGTCAAGACTATCACCATAGAAGAACAAAGCTACGAAATTAAGTCTAAATCAATCAGTACCGATTTTTAAACTATCATAAATTATTGATGCTTGAATTCTTATGCCTTCTAGAATTGGTTAATTATTTGATCTCGAATCAGAAGAATTCTAGAGAACGCGGATGTGTTTGTACTGATTAGGCTATACATACCAAGGAAAAGTCTGTCATAGATCAACGAAATGCTTCCCGAAATTGATGAGTCGTGACATTAAGTCTTGGAATCCACAAATTTCGCAGACTAAAATTTTCCTAACGTTTCCCAATATCTGATTAAGAATGTCCATTGCCGGTTTCCAAAAATAAGTCAATTCGATTTTTTGCACATAGCTTCGTCGAGTGTTTTCTAGAAATAAAACGAATACAAGACATCTAATCTCTCTGGAAACAGTTGAAATAAAGTTTCACTGTGGCAAATATGTTCGATTTATCGTCACAATCACAAATATTACAGCTGTATAAGGTTGAAGCTGATGATGTGCACGTCAATAGAGCAAATCAAAGTGTTTAAAAGAGGATCGCAGTTACAAAATATCTGTTGCTTGTTCATGAGAGTGAAGTAGTAAAAGGGTCCTTATAAATACTTTGAATAAAACCCTGCATTACGATTCGCAGTATAATTCGATTTAATGTTACTCTTTTGGTCATAGCTTGCGTCTTCTGCATTTTAAGCAGGGGGGAATTCGGACAGGTTCCGTTCTGTGGTAATCCACCGAAATGGAAACGGATAATATCCGCAAA
>JAAUYH010060372.1_pt1 | contig 12345 bp, 7 predicted proteins | sample 7278061 | NCBI WGS metagenome assembly JAAUYH01 (sample SAMN14350203, study PRJNA611818) | marine sediment metagenome | isolation source: surface marine sediment (0.6m) | place: French Polynesia: Moorea | collected 2018-08
AAAGTTTTACCGACCTATCGCGATCGCATTTATCTTAACAGTAAAACCGCAGCCAGAGATTATGATGGTGCTTGGCGAGAATTAGAGCGATCGCTAAAACGTCTTGGGACAGATTATCTCGATTCCTGGCAGTTACATCACGTTTCCTTTACTGATGAATTAGATACAATCTTTAGCGAGCGAGGCGCAATCAAAGCTGTTGAAGAAGCTAAAGAGCAAGGATTGATTAAATTTTCAGGAATTACAGGACATCACGAACCAGCAGTTATTGCCGAGGGGTTGCGTCGCTACGATTTTGACACAACTTTGATCTCTCTCAACGCTGCCGATGTTCATCATCCTCGCCCATTTTCCCGGATCGTCTTGCCAGTAGCACGGGAAAAAAATGTCGGGACGATCGCTATGAAAGTTCCCGCCTACGGTAGATTGCTGAAACCTGGTATTTTATCTAGTATGGAACAGGCTATGGGGTACAGTCTCTCTTTACCTGGAGTACATTGTTGCATCATAGCTGCTGAAAACCCCGAACAACTAGAATCCAATGTTACCGTAGCACGCAATTATACTTCTTTAGACACAGCGCAGATGACCCAAATAGAACAACTAACTGCCAACGCTGGAGAAGACGGCGCATTCTTTCGTCAATGGACTTGAAACATTAGACTTGCTCTGTTTTTATAGAGATTTAATCTATTGCTATTCTTAATTTTCGCCAAAATAAAGAACAGTCTCAGGTCAAGACTGTTCGTGGATGTATGTGAGGTATATTGTAAATATTCTGATAACTACAATATGACTACAAAAGCATATATTAGCTACAAACGATCGCATATCTTCATATAACCAACCTCTCCTTCAATCTCGTATATCTCTGCTGTTGTTTGACCTGCTTCACGGCGATCGCCATAGCTTTTTCCGAACCCACAATCAACGCTAGTTTCTTCGCCCTAGTCAACCCAGTATAAAACAGATTACGAGACAGCATGACGTAGTTTTGGGTATACAGGGGCAGGATGACAACGGGATATTCCGAACCTTGAGATTTATGTATGCTTTTTGCCCAAGCCAGCGTAATTTCATTCAAATCGGCAAAATCGTAAACTACATCCCTATCGTCGAAATCAATGGTAACTTCTTTTTCGGTTTTATCGATCGCCCTGACTATTCCCAAGTCACCGTTAAATACCTCCCTGTTATAGTCATTCTTCAACTGCATCACTCTGTCTCCAACCCGTAAAATACTATCTCCCCTAGTCAATTCTTCTTTAGCTTCGGCGGAAGGATTAATTAGCTGTTGCAGTACCTTGTTGAGATTGCGAGTACCTACTACACCTCTGGTCATGGGACATAACACCTGTACGTCAGTAGCGGGGTTAAAACCAACATGGGGGATATAATGTTCGATCAAATCGCAGATAGTCTGTACTCCGTGTTCTGGTTCAGTCCCCCCAGAATGCCAGAGACAATCAGCAGTAGAATTCATCGAAATCTTTTCTAGTTGGGGATATAAGCCGCGATTGATTTGATGGGCAGTAGTAATAATCGCACTAGAAGCAGCCTGACGGAATACTTGAGTCAGACGCACGACGGGAATTTTTTCTGAAGCGATTAGATCTTTGAGGACATTTCCCGGTCCTACTGAGGGTAACTGATCGATATCCCCTACCAATAGCAGTAAACAATCCTTGGGGATGGCTTTGAGGAGAGAATGAGCCATAAACAAATCCATCATACTCGATTCATCCACCACGATCGCCGAACACTCTAGAGAATTATCCAAGTCCCGTTTAAAACCCATCTTACTGGGGTCGAATTCCAACAGCCGATGTAGGGTTTTCGCCTCAATACCCGTCATCTCAGATAACCGTTTAGCCGCCCTGCCTGTAGGTGCAGCCGCTGCGATCTTCTTGCCCATTGCTTTCCAGAGAGTAACGATGGTGCGGACGGAAAAAGTTTTACCCGTGCCAGGACCTCCCGTGAGAATCATCACCTTTTCTAAAGCTGCCGTTTCTACTGCTTGATACTGTTGGGATGATAATTGAATTTTCCTTGATGCAGTGTAACGATTAATCCAACTCCTCACCCTGTCTCGATCTACATCTAAACTGGTTTTTAGTTTCTCTAATAACAACTTGGCTAAATGCTGTTCGGAGTAATAGAAAGTGGGTTTGTAATAAAGTGTTTCTTCATCTGTCTCTCTAATTAACTGGTTTTCCCTGACCATCTCCGAAAGTATTAGAGCGATCGCCCGTTCGTTGGCTTCATATTCTTCCGTGGTCAATAACTCTTTGGTAAAAGGAATAATCTTAGATTCTGGTAAATAACAATGTCCGTCCTCCGATGCTTTATCCAGCACGTGCAACACTCCCGCACGGTAGCGAAACTGAGAATCGGGAGCAACCCCCACATTACGGGCAATCTTATCAGCAGTTAAAAAGCCAATGCCAAAAATATCGATCGCCAATTGATAGGGATTGGTTGTTACAGTAGCGATCGCCTCTGACCCATACTGCTTGTAGATCTTCACTGCATAGGTAGTCGATACCCCATGACCCTGTAAGAAGATCATCACTTCCTTAATCGATTTCTGTTCTGCCCAGGTAGCAGAAATCATGGCGATTCGTTTGCTGGCAATACCAGTCACTTCCGACAGGCGTTCGATCTCGTTTTCGATAATCTCCAAAGTTTCCAAACCAAAATGCTTTACTATTCTCTTGGCGGTAACGGGTCCCACTCCCTTAATCAAACCACTACCCAAATACTTCTCAATCCCCGTCAGCGTGGCAGGTTTAGTCTCTTGATATTTAACAACCCGAAACTGCGAACCGTATTGGGGGTGTTCCGTCCAATTACCCTGTAGCTGTAGCGTCTGTCCTGCTTGGATGTTAGCAAAACTGCCCACAACTGTAATCAACTGCTTGACATTTCCCGTATTCAACCGCGCCACGGTATAGCCCGACTCCTCGGAGTGAAAGGTAATCCTCTCGATAACTCCAGTAATTGATGATAGGGGTGCAGTAACGTTAGTAGCTGTCATGAGACAAATATCCTAATCTCAAGCTCAAAGTCAGTTTACAGTATCGATTAACTCTACTTATTGATACTATAAAAATGTATTTGTCAAATAAACTTTACAAAACTTCAATATATTTGTTATATTAATTTACATAAAGAAGTAAATATGAAATAAGCAACTATGTATACCACTACTCAACTAGACAACGGAACTCTCAACAACTATGCAGTAGAACCCAAGATGACCTACGCCGAGTATCCCAGTCTCTACGAACAAAAACGCTACCTCAAACAAGCAGCGATCGCCACATTATTAATTTCAGCTATAGTTTTCATCTCTTTTGTTGTCAGCTGATAACTTTTGAGCGCGAAACATCAATTTATCTCATCTACATCAACTCTCCTTTAACCTTGGTATGTACGCCAAGGTTTTTTGTTGGCGAGAAAAGTTAATTAGTTAAAACTCGTTGGTCGTTGATGAGTTTTTGCAAGCCAATACATTTAACCAACGCCAGTTCGATGAAAATCGCTACAATAGATTCTTCTGAATTAATTGTTACTAGCCAAAATGGTTAAAGAGAAAACCCATCATCAGAGATTCGTTAGTCTAGTAAAAACTGCCTGTTTATTTCTAGGCTTGGGTATTCTCCCCATGTTGCTCAAACCCAAACCAGTATTATCTGCTGAGAGAATTACCACTTTTATTGGACCAATACAGATATCTATTGCCGTTGATTCTCTAGAAACTTTTGCCCAAGAGGGGAAAATTAACTCGGATTTAGCTTTAATTACCAATCGCCTCGATGAGCAAACCAAAGACAAGCTAAGAGAAATTCTTCAACAACGCTTTGACATAGACCCTGCTTTTATTTCCCGTTATGCTCGTTTACCCATAGTAGAAGGAATACTTAGTAAGATAGGTAGGGTAGTTCAACTCAAGCCTGGTCTTAATGGTCTTACTGGAATGCGATCGGCAGCAATTTTGGCAGCAGCAGACCCAGAAGAGGGTTTGACTGTAATTAATGTTTTACGTCATTTTCCCAGTCAAGATATTCACCTCGATTCTAGTCTATTATTGCAGCTAGGAAAAGAATTAGGCAATTTAGCTAAATATCGCCAAGTAGCAGTAGCAGAAGTTATGCACCAATCCAAGTTAGAGGCGGAAGCATCACCCGTAGATATTTCCCAACTTGAGGATTTGAGCCAGCCTGGTGCTTGGCAAGTAACCAAACAAGCAATGTCTTTTAATATTGACAGTTTACGCACTACTGATGTTGGTTTAGCTTCAGCCTACGATCTCAATTTCACTCTCTATCTCCCCCAAGATAATCCCTCACCAGCACCGTTAGTAGTTATTGTGCAGGGTTTTGGCGCATCACCAGATACTTATGGCTATGTAGCCCAACAGTTAGCATCCTACGGCTATACTGTAGCATCTGTAGAGCATCTCGGCACTAATTTAGCGGAGCGCATGGCATTTCCCAACGGCGAATTAAGCAGTTGGATTACTCCGACAGAATTTGTGAGTCGTCCCCTGGATGTTACTCACCTGTTAGATAAGTTAGAAGAATTGGTGGCAGAGGAGCCGCAATGGGCAGCTAAATTAAATTTAGAGCAAGTAGGGGTCTTTGGCTATTCTTTTGGTGGTTATAGCGCCTTAGCAGTAGCAGGTGCCCAAATCAATCAACCCAGATTAGCAGCAGAATGCAGTCAGGAAGAACTAAGTACCGTTCTTAGTTTTTACTTCCAGTGCCAAGCACAATATCTACCACCGCTTAATTTTAAGACCGGAGATCCGCGTATTAAAGCAGTCTTCTCTGTTTATCCTTTAACCAATCCTATTTTTGCTCCAGAGGGGATGAGCCAGATAGATATTCCCACCATGATTGTGACAGGTAGTAAAGATAATACTGCTCCCCCCGTTCAAAATCAAATTCATCCTTTCTTGTGGTTAGAAACTGCCGATAAGTATCTGGCAATGTTAGAGCCTGGGACTCACCTAACTACGGTCAAGGTCGAAGATAGAGGAATTGAGGGGATACCCTCGGTAGAAATTAATCAACAACCAGACGATCGCAGCAAGATTGCTCGTAACTACCTCAATACTATATCGGTAGCCTTTTTTAATCGCCATTTAGGAGGATTAGAAGAATATGCTCCCTATCTAACTGCCGCTTACACTCAAAATATCTCTCAAGAAGGGATGAGTCTTTATCTAACTCAATCTCTACAGCCAGAGCAACTAGAAACAGCCTATGGTAAAAAACCGCCTATTCCCCTATCTCCTCAATCTGTAGTGGCAGCTAAAGCACCAACAGAAGAATCAATTTTAGAGGAAATAAACCGTACTGGAATACTAAAAGTAGCTCTCAGAAGTGATGCTCCTCCTTTTGGTTATCTGAATGATAATTATAACTGGACTGGATACTGTGCCAGTGTTATTAACTCTCTAGAGGATTATCTGGAATTAAAGCTCGATCGCCCTGGTGGGGTGCAAGTGGTCAAATTACCCTCTAACTTAAAAAATCGCTACCAACTCGTGCAACAACATCGAGTACACCTAGAATGTGGTCCCAATACAATTAGGAGCGACATCGAAGGTGTTACTTTCTCTCAACCCTTCTTCGCTACAGGAACTAAGTTTTCACTCAAGAGCGATCGCACCAACCAAATTAATCACCATAGTCTCTTACCCCAGCAACCTCTAACCTGCGATTATTATGGCATGCTGCTTCCCCAAGGCGATCGCACTTGGCAAGATACAATTAACAGTTTCTTGAATAATAGTTTAAAACAGACTGACAATAGATGGTTAGCAGGTTTTTCTCAAGAGATATTATCGGCTGTAGATTCTTGTAACCAACAGAAATAGACATTAAATTAGTATCACTCATCTCCTTGTTGTTGAGCAATAGTCTAATATAGGTATATTCTCAATTCACTTTCTACTAAAGGATTTTTGATGACTGTGCAGACATTAAATCTTTCTTCTTTAGTCGGTAAAATCAGCGATCGCGATCTAGAAGCTCTTTGTCGCGATAATCCTGATGCTCGATTAGAAACTGATAAGCTAGGTAACTTAATTTCTATGTCTCCTACGGGAACTGAAAGCGGGAAACGAAACGGCGATCTATTTCTTCAAGTAGGAATTTGGAATCGTTCAACAAAGCTAGGGATTGTTTTTGATTCTTCTACTGGATTCAAACTATCAAACGGTGCTGTACGTTCTCCCGATGTAAGTTGGGTCAGAATCGAGACCTGGAAAAGTTTGAGTAAAGAACAAAGAAGAAAGTTTGCACCTATCAACCCTGATTTTGTTATCGAATTAATGTCTCCGACAGATGAGTTAGAGCAGGTGCAGGACAAGATGAAAGAGTATATGGATTGTGGTATTAGATTAGGTTGGTTGATTAATCCTGATGAAAAACAGGTAGAAATCTATCGTCAGGGTCAAGAAAAAGAAGTATTGGATAACCCTGCTACTTTATCTGGGGAAGATATTATGCCTGGATTAGTTGTTGAACTAGCAGAAATTTGGGAATAACTATAAATGAGTTGGTTTTTTAGAGTATTTGTCTAAAAATCTCTCATTTCCTACCAATTCACTAGACGATGACTAAATTTAGTCATTTTGTTGGTTCAACTAATTCATAAAAACAGTGACATCCTCCTGCGATAAATCGCAGGCTTCCCAGCGTCGCCGCTAGGCATTCCTGCACCGCGCCACTTGTCTAGAACTATGACAGCTATCACAACTCCCCGACAGCCCGACTTTACAGGCAATTTCTTTCCCCGTGAGCCCCACGGTACTAACGTATTTGGAATACTCAAACATCTATGTACGCTTGAGATTTTACCGACAAAACTATTTTGTCGAACCCCATATCTCAAATTGTCTAGGTGCGCTATTTGTACGAGGTTACAGCAATTTATAGCTAGGTTTTACGTACAAAAGTATTATACAACACTTGAAACTATTACTACATGAAGATTCTTTGTCTAAACTGTAAACTGATAAACCCTGCGTCCAAATTCATGAGGGGCTGTTACCTGGGGTTTCCCCAGGTATTTATACGCCCCATCCCGCCACTAAAGTGGGGGACTTCTTTGGACAAGAAGTTAAACCTATTCAAAATTAAACCACAGGCAATCGTATTAGTGACTAGATTTATCCAGATTAATTGGAGCTCCAGCAACCTCTAACCTGCGATTATTATGGAATGCTGCTTCCTCAAGGCGATCGCACTTGGCAAGATACAATTAACAGTTTCTTGAATAATCAAAGTTTAAAACAGACTAACAATAGATGGTTAGCAGGTTTTTCTCAAGAGATATTATCGGCTGTAGATTCTTGTAACCAATAGCAATAGAAATTAAATAATGTAGTCTAAACTTGTAATCAGCATAACCAGGCTAGGACTTACGGACGTGAAATTTAACGATGGATTAGGACTGCTCAGTCTAATTATTTCTTTAATCATTCTCTGGCAGTTTCGACAAATTTTATTGCTGGTGTTTACGGCGATGGTTTTGTCAATGGCTCTTAATAATTTGGTGCGATCGCTAGTCAGAAGATTTAATTTGAGCAGAGGTAAGAGTATTGCACTAACTTTAATGGGAGTATTACTAGTATTAATTATTTTTATACTATTCGTCGTTCCTCCGTTTGTAGATCAGTTTCAAAAACTTATTGAGTTAATTCCCATGGGTTTTAAACGGTTGGGAGAATGGCTCGACAGCTTCATAGCCAATCCCCCTTATTGGTTTCCGCAGTCGAAATTAGAATCTTTACCTAGCTTTGATGAATTTTATCAACAATTAGGCTCTTTAGTTCCTACAGTATTTAGCAACTTTTTTAGTTTCTTTTCCAGTTCTACTGCCGTTATGTTGCAGTTATTGTTGGTTTTAGTGCTAACATTGATGTTTTTGGTAGATCCTTTAGCTTATAGGTCGCTATTTTTGCAATTATTGCCTGCTTCTTATCGCCCCAGAGCTGATGAGATTCTCAGTCAAAGTGAAATAGGCTTACTTGCTTGGCTCAAGGGAGTTTCAATTAATTCTCTGTTTGTCGCCATTCTCTCTGGCTTAGGACTATTGGTATTACAAATTCCCTTTGTTTTTGCCCATGCCATGATCGCTGGTGTATTTAATTTTATACCTAATATTGGACCGATTGTTAGCGCAGTATTTCCCGTAGCAGTAGCATTGATTAATTCTCCAGGCAAAGCAATTATTGTAATAATTTTGTATGTCATTATTCAACAACTAGAAAGTTATTGGTTTAGTCCGCTGGTAATGAAAAAACAAGTCAATTTACTGCCAGCAATTACCCTAATTGCCCAAATCTTTTTTGCCACCTTTTTAGGTCTTTTGGGTTTAATTTTGGCTCTTCCCTTAGCAGTCATCGTTAAAATATGGACTGAAGAAATACTAATTAAAGATTTTCTAAATAATAGATAGGTTAACCTGAATGTAACTGGATAACAGTATATATACGTGAGTTAGTAGTTAGTAGTTAGTAGTCAGGTATATATAGACTTAAAAAGCTAAGAGCTAAAAACTAAAAGCTAAAAACCAGTTGACAAAAAGCTTAGTCCCTTAACTTGTCACCAACGATCAAACCCAGAATTCCTGCACCAATTAAACCTGAGTTCAACGAGAATAATAATGAGTGCTAATCTAAGCAGATGCCTAACGATTTTTCAGTATTTCTGACTTCTGTACAGACGTAGCATGCTACGTCTCTACTCTGACTTCTGACAATGCAAGATTTTGATATTCATCGAACTCTTAGGTCAATTAAATCTCTCCTACATAAGTGGTAACCGCCCTAGCTGTTTGTACCAAAGAACTATTAGGATCGACTAACACAGTTCCTTGAGTGATTACATCATTCAGGGAAACATCGGTTACTTTACCATCCTGCCAAGTAACCATGCGATCGTATTGTTTAGCAGCGATCAAATCAACGGCAGCTTTACCAAATTGAGTAGCTAACAAGCGGTCAAAAGCAGATGGTGTTCCCCCGCGCTGGACATGACCCAATACCGTAACCCTTGCCTCTAATTCTTTACCCGAAGTTAAACAAATGCGATCGGCGAGATATTCGCCAATGCCCCGTAGTCGCACTTCTCCCAGAGCATCGGTATAAGTTCTAGATTCACCAGCAGGAGTTTGCGCTCCCTCTGCCACAACTACAATAGCAAAATTACGACCGAAATTCTCTCTTACTCGATTAATTTTGGCACAAATATTCTCCACCGAATAGGAAATTTCAGGGATTAAAATTGCATCTGCACCACCTGCAATACCAGCATGAAGGGCGAGATGACCTGCTGTACGTCCCATTACTTCTACCACCATCACGCGATCGTGACTAGAAGCAGTAAAACTAAGTTTTTCAATTGCCTCCGTCACAGTATTAACGGCAGTATCAAAACCGATCGCCTTTTCTGTTAGAGGCACATCATTATCAATAGTTTTAGGTATACCTACTAAATTCCAATTACCTTTTTGAGCATACTGGCGCAAAATAGCTAGACTACCATCACCGCCAATAGCAATTAAAGCCTCTAAACCCAAATCGTGATAACCAGAAATTATTTGGTCTTCTTCTTCTTCTGGATATCCTTTATTGATCGACTTAAGAATTGTCCCTCCTGTATTAAGTAGAGGATCGATTCCTTTAAAGTCGAGAGTTCTGCTATTAAAGGCAAAAGTTTGCCGTGCAGCTAATCCTCGACTACCGTAGGGAATTCCGACTAATTGCCAATCATGAGTCAAAATACTGTGAGCAGCAACCGCACGAATGGCAGCATTAAGTCCAGGACAGTCACCACCACTAGTTAGAATACCGATTCTTTTACGCAAGTGCATTAATTTTTTTGGTAACTAATTTAAAGACATAAGATTAAACTTAGCCGACAATTAATCTGAAACCCTGATATACTGGGCGCAAATTTTAATTTTGGGACAAGTCTATTGTAGAGAATAGAGTACAATGTTTCCTACTCTTTAACAGACTTTATTATTTAATCTCTACCAGCCTACTATGTCAGATTTGCAATCTCATATTCAAGGGGTTTCTAAGATCGATTGTACTAATTTGAGCAATAAACATCATTCGTCAACTAAAGTGCTTGCCCAGAAAGTATTGCCAAAAGCTTTGATTAAACTTGTGTGGGTTGCCAGTTTGGTAGCGATCAATATCCCCGTTCAACCTTTAAAGGCTGATGAGACTAAAGTTGAAGAGCGAGTTGAGGCAACAGAGGAAATTGTCTGTCTTTCTGCTTCGGGAAATGGTTACAATTGGGCGGCTACTCTCACTTGGGCTGCGGAAATAATCAGAGATGCAGTAAACAAGGCTGCTGATGATGCCAGATTTAATGTTGCCTGTATTTCGGGAGCTAGTTCGGGTAGTGCTTTTGTGTCTACTTATGGTTCACTATTGCAAAATAAACAATTATTTAATCGGGCAGATTTTAATCCCCAAAATATTACTAAGGAAGAAGCAGAAACTCTATCTGATTCGCTGTTATATATGGCACTGGCTGCTGATTTTCGTCCTCAAGTAGCCAAGTTTTATACCGCTCTTGATGGTGATTCCCAACCAAATCCTCCCTGGTGGAAATCGCAATTTAGCCAAGAAAGAGTGATGCTAGACTTCGGCACTAGAGTCATGTTGGCACAGCATATTTCTCAAGCAGATGTCGAGCTAGTCGAGCAGCTAGATCCATTTGTTCGCTACCAAACCTTAGATGAATTAGAAACAGCAGCCAAAGACAGAGAAATTCGCGACGAATACCGTCAAGTTACTCGGGAGATCTGGAAACAATCCCAGGCTATTATTGACGAACTTTACCAAGATGCCAACTATCCCAGGGCAGCCAGAGTAAAAGATCGCGACGATTTTCGGGATAATCCAGAACATCCCGTGCGTCGGGCTCTGGCACAAAAACCCGCTGATGGTATTTTAACCGCGACTTATGCTGAATTAGCCTTTACCAAATCAACTTTTAACTATAAACAACTACGTCCGCAAGCTCCAGCAGTTGAGAATCTTGTACCTTTCGTTTTTGCTAACGAAGCAACAGCCGAAAAAATTATTGAATCACCTTTCTATCAAGCACAAGTCCGCCAAAACGATCCTTACGTAGGGCAATATGTAATCTGTGTCGTGCCTGATTATTACACCATGATTCGACACGCAGTCAGAGAGCCAGACATGATGCCACCAGGGATTCACCGTCTATCGCCTTTGCTTGAAGGGGCAACCACAGATCTAGCCGCAGGAGTGAGTCATTTTTATCAACCACGAGCCGAAAAAAAATGGAATTCCCAACCCCAATTTCAGTTAATACCTAGCACTCGTAGTTGGCGCAAACAAGACAAATCCCTTAATGCTCGCATGGGTGTAGCAGGAGGCTGGATCGATAGTTATGTTGGCGGACAAGCAACCCTTTATTTGGGTTCTGGTTATGCTGCGGAAAAATCCAGCTCTCACCTCTACTTCTCGACGTTTTCTCGACAGGATTCCATGAGTGAATTTGCTCAGAATGTAGTGAAAAAGTATTTTGCCCCTCAAAACTCAGAGGAGGCACTTGAAACAATTGAAGAACATCGCGATTATTTACCCGTCTTGATGGAACGTTATGAAGAATATGACGATGACCATGAAATCAGTTGGCAGCCCATATTTGTTAATTGGACAATGCGTTTCTTTCCCGAAAATCAAAAAAGGCTGTTAGTAAATATTTTAAGTATAATTGACGATGTGATTAAAGTAGGCTTAAATTATTCTCCCGTAGCAATTACTAGACAGTCTAATTATCTCTTAGCCAGAACGATGAACACAGTGCGTAAAACGTTGGGTACTGATGAAGATTTGGGTTATATTTACGATCGCGCATACAAAGATGGTGCTTACGAGCCAATCGATCCAATTGAATGAGATAAAGATTAAGAGAGCATGTCGATGTACGTCCGCAACTGTTTGGACAATAATTAAAATGATAATTATTATATTTGGTGAATCGGATGAAGCCCTGCCTTTGTGAAATTATCCAACAAAATCGACACAAATCTGACTTTCGAATTGGTTAAGAAAGATTACAAAGCAAAGTCTAATATATCTGAGCAAATGTTCATATGTCATGATAATAATGTATGAATAAAGATTCAGACATTAACTATTCTTGCTCTAGGAGGAGAATTATCATGACAGCTGCCACTGTTAACCAAATGAAATGCGCTTGTCCTTCTTGCTTATGTATCGTTAATATAAGCGATGCTATCAGTAAAGAAGGTAAATACTACTGCTCTGATGCTTGC
>JAAUYH010173999.1_pt1 | contig 12345 bp, 9 predicted proteins | sample 7278061 | NCBI WGS metagenome assembly JAAUYH01 (sample SAMN14350203, study PRJNA611818) | marine sediment metagenome | isolation source: surface marine sediment (0.6m) | place: French Polynesia: Moorea | collected 2018-08
CTCGATGATAGTCAACAAATACCCCTTGAGGAGAATTTCCACCACTCCAATTAGAAATATGCTGTTTAACCCTTTTCATTCCTGGTTGGGAATCAACGACGATAGTATTCACTTCTGAAGAATACATATCTCTTAGCACTCGTTGAATAAAATCATCGTCCCGATTTAATAAGGCGGGAGGTTTAGCATAGCTGGCTTGATATTGGATAGATTCCCACTGCTTTTGTAAGTTTTCCAAGTCTTCCATAATCGCTTCTTCAGCCTTACCTTCAGCTTCGGTGCGGACTAGTAAACCCATTCCTGCTGGTTTGACCAATATGGCTAAAGCGCGGAGGCGACTACGCTCATTTTCATCTCTGATGCGTCGAGATAATTTTACCCCTTTTCCATAGGGCATTAATACTAAATATCTTCCAGGCAGAGTAATATTACCTGTAAGCCTTGGACCTTTATTCCCTGTTGGTTCTTTCATCACCTGGACTAAGGCTTTTTGGTCGGGAACTAGTAATTCTGTAATGGCTGCGGCAGTTTTCTTGAGGCGTAAAGGACCTAAGTCAGTAACGTGAATAAAACCATTTCGCTCTGCATCACCAATATTTACAAAAGCTGCATCAATTCCAGGAATGACATTTTCCACCGAGCCAAGATATATGTCACTTACTTGTTGTGCTCCTGTAGCGACGACTATTTCTTGAATTTGCTCTTCCCAAAAAACCGCAGCGATTTGATGCTGTTCTGCAATAATAATTTGTTTTGGCATTAATTTTCCTCAAAATCTTAATTAGTGTTGAAGACTTTCCATTCTCGTGTCTTCATGTTTCTTACTTATGCTAAAAAAATTCAGTAAAGTGAGTGATTTCATCTATTTCGATTGATGAATGAGTCATAAAATCATCTAAATAAGAGTTCTTTAGTCAGTTTCGACCTTCTAGATATACTCTGAAACAATTATTTATTCTTCTTTGTTAGCTAATAACTTCTCTTGATTAGAGAAAATATAGTGAGTTCTTCTGAAGCTTTTTTGAGTCAGACAAACTACTGAAGTTGCCACTCATCGAAAAGCTAAAAGCTACAAGCTATAAGCTTTGATTCGATTGATCTCACTGTAGAACTAAAAACTTGTAGCTAAATTTAGGTCAGAAGTCTTGTCTTTAAAGGGATGTTAATAGGAAAAGGTTTTGAAATTCCTACCTATTGCCAAGCTATAAACATATAGTCTAGAGCCAATCAGCTTTCATTCCCCTCAAGCCAGTTAGTAACTATTAAAAAACAATAGTTAGGTTCAACAGCAGTCACTCAGATTAAGCTGAGATTATTCTGTGCTAACGTAATTTCTCTAAATCTTGCCTTATGGAATTTTAACCTGAATATAACCTTCGTGATCAATTTTTGCCAAGAAAATTCTTTAAATAGTTAGACAAAATTAATTCAATAGGTTAACAAAACCATATCCATTAGCTAGATTAAGAATATATATTATTCATATTTCTTATTAAAAAAATATGGACTGCGGGTTTGATTCATAAAAAATTCTGATTAAAGACTTAAATTGTGACCTCGGCAGAGCCAAGATGCTGGGAACTATTATCAGTAGATAAACTGGAATTACTCATCTTTTGGCTTTGTCTTAAAGCAATGACAGTAGAAATTACGACTTTTCCTACGGTCTCGATCTCCGCAATAGTATTAAATCTACCAATACCAAAACGCAGAGAGGCATAAGCTAGTTTCTTCGACCGTCCTAATCCAGTTAAAACATGGGAAGGAGCAATTTTGGCAGAAGAACAAGCTGAACCAGAGGATACAGCTACTGTGGGTTTTAAACCCAGTAGTAGTGCAGAGCCATCCACACCTTCTATACTAACATTTAGATTCCCCGATAGTCTTTTGCTGGGATGTCCATTGAGGATGATTCCTTCTAGTTGCTGTAGTATTGACCAAAGTTTTTCTCTCAATTGTAAAATTTTTTGATTTTCCCCACTCATGTTATCAATGCCTATTTCTACGGCTTTGGCAAAACCGACAATTTGGGGTGTATAGAGAGTACCTGAACGTCTGTCCTTTTCTTGTCCTCCCCCATGTAATTGGGGGGCTAATTTGACTCTAGGGTTGCGACGACGGACGTACAATGCACCAATTCCCTTGGGTCCATAGACTTTGTGAGCCGTTAAAGACATTAAGTCTATATTCATTTGTTGCACGTCCAGAGGGATTTTGGCGATCGCTTGTGCAGCATCGGTATGAAACAAAACTTGATGATTATGACAAATTTCTCCGATTTCTTTTATGGGTTGTAAGACACCGATTTCATTATTAGCTGCCATGACGGAAACTAGAATAGTATCAGGGCGAATTGCTGCTTCTAATACTTCTAAATCAATTAATCCATCGGGCTTGACTGGTAAATAAGTAACCTCAAAACCTAGAGTTTCCAAATATTTACAAGGATCAAGAACGGCTCTATGTTCGGTCACTACAGTGATAATATGTTTTCCCTGGCTAAAATAAGCTTCTGCAACTCCCTTAATTGCTAAATTATTAGCCTCTGTTGCCCCACTAGTAAATACTATTTCTTCTGGTGTAGCATTGATCGATCCAGCAATAAGTTCTCGTCCTTGTTTGATCGCCATTTCCGCTTCCCAACCATATTGATGAAGACTAGAAGGATTGCCAAAATACTCGGTAAAATAAGGCAACATTGCTTCTAATACTCTTTCATCTACAGGGGTAGTAGCATGACAATCTAGATATATGGGACGTTGGGACATGAGTAATTGTTAGTGGTTAGTTGTTCATCGTTCATTGTTCGCTAATTACTATTGCCTGTTAACTGATAAATGTTCAATGGTAAATGTTCAATGTTCAATAAAGTTGCAATCGCGTTAGGTAGTAATTTGGGAGATTCTCGCCAAACCCTTGAAAATGCTTTGGTTACTCTGAATCAGATTCCAGGGATTAAGGTTCTTAAAACTTCTAGCTGGTATCAAACAAAACCAATAGGACCTGTTCAACCCGATTATCTTAACGGCTGTGCCACCCTAGAAGTGCAGCAAACTCCAGAAGAATTACTAAGCTTGTTACAAGCCACAGAGCTTCAGTTTGGTAGAGTTAGAACCGAAAAATGGGGGGCGAGAACCTTGGACTTAGATATTATTTTATATGAAGATTTAATTCTAAATCATCCTTTTCTGAAGATTCCTCATCCTCTCTTTGCAGAGCGTGCTTTTGTCCTGGTTCCTCTGGCGGAAATAGCAGGGGATTGGATCGATCCTCGTTCTGAAGATGCGATCGCAAAATTGGCTACAAATGTCGATTGTTCAGGAGTTAAAAAAATTATTTAAGTATTATGTTTCCTGGTTTTGAAGGTTTTAGATATTAGTTATTAGGTGTGGTCAACCTAAAACCTAACTCCTAACCCCTAATACCTTCCTCAATTAACGAGACTTGGAACAAGAAGTAATAGTACTAAGGCGTAAGGCGATTTCATCTAAAGCACTAACTAAAGCTTTATCTGAGCTATTGCGAGACTTATTTGCGATCGCACTAAAGACTACAGTACCATATCTAGCACTTTCTACATACCCAGATAAAGCTCTAACTCCTCTGAGAGTTCCTGTTTTGGCTCTTACTGTTCCTTCAGCAGATGTATATCGTAAGCGGTTTTTAAGAGTTCCTGTTTGTCCTGCTACTGGTAAAGAAGCCAAAAATATTTCCCTACCCCTTGCTGAATACATCGCTCTTAAGGTGTTTACTAGAGTTCTAGGAGTAGCTAAATTATTACGAGATAATCCCGAACCATCCGCCATTCTATAGCCTTTCGAATCAACTCCAATATTGCTGAGAATACTTTTCACCGAACCATAGCCCCCCAGGTAACGTAACAAAACATTGGCATAAGAATTATTACTCCGAAGATTAGTGGTTATAATCCAATCTCGGATTGAGCGTGAACGGATTTTTCCTTGAGGATTGAGTTTTTGTAGTGCAGCAGCAGTGACTAATAGTTTAATATTAGAAGCAGGAATCATATACGAATCAGGACTTCTGGTATATATAGTCGAACCATCCAAAGACTGTACCAAAATCCCCCACTTACTCCCCCTTAGTGTAGGACGTTCAAGAATCTTATTAATTACTGAGGGTATATTGCTAGAACAAATACCTGCTCGTGTAGTTTCTGGAGGAGGTACAAAAATTTCGATAACTTGGTTTTTATTACTGTTTTTCCCAACAGGATCAGCATCAGCTTTTTTTACTCCTATAACAGCAGTCAGGCTAAGGCTGATGGTAAACGCAGCGACAGAAAATCCGAAACGCAGGAAGTTCATTGATTGATGGGGGAGTAAAGATTTAACAGGATGGCAAATGTCTGGTTGGTAAATTCACCCTAAAGATAATTTTCTAGACAACAGTAAATTGAAATGGATTTCGTTATTACTCGACCCATCCTAGAAATAATCAGGCTGATTTACTTAAATATCTTTGGGGTGTTAAACAAGACACCCACTTTCTACACGTTTTTGCTTTTATAGTCAAGATAAATGTAATTTTTCTTTATGATTCAATCACTCAAATCCCAATGTTATGTTTGGCGAATTGTCTCAACTATATTTCTGATAACTACTAGCGTTGGCTTATTATCTGGATGTGAATTTACCTCTAAAAAAGAATCTCTCTTAGCACGAGAATCCCAGTCTCAATCCCCAGACGCCAAGTCTCTAACTAAGGTAGATGTAGCGATCGCATCTGCGACAAATTTGGGAACATCACCAGAATATATCGGGACAACTCAACCAATAACAGAATTATCTGTGCGATCGCAAGTATCAGGGACTTTAGTTAATTTATTCGCAGAAATAGGCGATCCAGTCAAGAAAGGTCAAGTTGTAGGTCAAATCGACGATAGCCTATTACTCGCTGTAGTTAATCAGGAACAAGCAGAATTAGATAGTTTAGAATCGGAGTTGACTAGAGCTAAAATTGAAGTTAGAAATGCTCAAATTAGAGTTGAATCCGCTCTAATTCAATTAGAGCAAGCTCTTAACGATAAAGAAAGGTATCAAGACTTAGCTCAACAAGGTTTAATTCCTCAAAAAGAAGCAGAATCTTTTGCTACTGCCGCTAAAGTAGCCAAAAAAACCCTACTTTTAGCTCAAGAATCGGTTAATATTGCCCAACAAGCTGTTGCCTCAGCAAATAGTAGAGTAGCAGTCCAAAAATCTGTAGTAGCGGAGTCAATTCAAAGACAAGCTTATACAAATTTAATAGCTGAAACTCAAGGTATTGTGACTCAAAAAGTCAATGAACAAGGAAATTTGGTCAGAGAAGGGGAAGAAGTCCTTAAAATTGGTAATTTTGGGCAAATTAAGGTTGCAGTACTTATATCTGAATTAGACTTAGTCAATGTAGCTGTAGGAAAAACCGTGGAAGTGAAATTGGACGCTTTTCCCAATCGTGTCTTTAGAGGTCGAGTCAGCCGTATTGCTCCAGTAGCTAACATTGCAACCAGACAAATTCCCCTAGAAATCCTAATTTCCAATCCTGATAACCTAATCAAAGGTGGTTTACTAGCGAGGGTAAATTTTATCTCTTCTCAAACTTCTCAACTAGCCATTCCTGAATTTGCCATCATTAAAGAATCAGGAAACAACTATGTTTTTGTAATTGCTGAAGAAAATCCCGCAACTAGAGAAGCTAGAGTTAGTAAGCGTGAGGTTCACTTAGCCAATATTTCCAATCAACAAGTTGTGATTGTCAAAGGCATTAAATCAGGAGAAAAAATCGTTATCCGCAGCAGTAAACCGTTAACTGATGGGGAAACAGTCGGCTTAAGCATCATCTCCGAGTGACAAAACTAGTGCTTTGTCAAGGTTAATTTGAGGGCTAAGTTTTACGAAGTCAGAAGTCAGAAGTCAGAAGTCAGAAGGATCTGGTAACTAAATTTTCTCCCTTGTCTCCTTGTCTTCCTTGTTATCCGCAGGTGTATTCTTATCCGAAGGTGTCCTAAAGGATACCGCTGCCCCTTCGGGTAGAGCTACGCAAGCGCATATACCCTTTAGGGTTAGGACCCCCTTGTCTTCCTTGTACCCCTTGTCTGATTTCTCCGTCAAAATCTAAAAACCATACACTTGTAAGCTATTCCCTCTCTCCTTCAGTGGATTTAGGTTGTATTTGCTCTGCTTCGGGACATTCCTCAGAGACGGGAATTTCTGAATTGACTTTGGAAACAGAAGCAAGTTTCCTCATAACAGAACCAATGCTATCAAGACGTACCATTTCTTCCCAAGAACTAATTTCATCGTCTTCTTCCGTTTCATAACGGATAGTAACTAGATCTCCTTCAAAGTCAACGATTTGACCGTTATCAATCCATCTCTGTTGATCCCGCAAGAAAATACAAACCTCACGACCGTCTTGATAAAGTTGATAAATCTTGCGGTGTAGCATCGCTTTCTCCTATACAAATAACCCCTATTTTAGTGATTACCCTAATCTTATAATCTTATTGTGACATAAACTGAAGGATGAAAGGCAACTCTTTGTCTTGATTGATCATTCATCACCAATTATTGGACAATTGATTATTGATTTTTGATCTCTTAAGTCTTGGTATAATCACTTAAATGAAATTTATCAGAAAATCATGTTAAGTATTTTTTCTGATTAAGAACAAAAGTGCCAAAAAATTTCTTAATGTCGAACTTGAAACAACAGTACTTTAATTTTACTCTTTAATAATAGTGAATTAAAGGTAAAGCAGAACTGGGAAATGACACTGACTAATTAGTTTGGTTAATTCCTCCCCAATTATGGTCATCAATAACTTATTGCTATTAATCCCAGCAGCTAAACATACAAGATATCGTCATTGATTCAACCCAATGTTAGTTTTTCAAGCGATGGCTTGGCATCGGAAAATTTAACTAAATTGGTATCAGGAGGATAATAAATTTGGTCTTATCCAACCTAGTTTTTTAAATAGTTATACAGCCAAAAAAACAGTCATATATGAATCAACCAAAAATTACAAATTATGTACCATTATTAGTTGCTCCTGCTCAAGTTTTACGAGGTGAAAATATTCTGAGTCAATTGGGAGATGGTATCGCGATCGCAAAATTGGGAAAAAGACCGCTCATAGTAGGGGGAAATAAAACTTTAGAGAGAATTCAACCCTATCTAGAACCAATAATTAAGGAATATGAATTAAAAACTACTCAAGCTAGTTATCTTCCTGATTGTACGGAGTCTTCTTTGAGTAAGTTAAAAGAAGTTGCCACGAGTCATGAAGCAGATTTTATTATTGGTGTGGGTGGGGGAAAAGCTCTTGATACTGCTAAATTATTAGCTCACCAGTGTCAATTACCTATAGTTACTATCCCTACTTCTGGTGCTACTTGTTCCGCTTGGACAGCACTATCAAATATTTATTCTGAAGCTTCTGCTTTCCAATATGATGTAGCTTTAGACCGTTGTCCTGATTTGCTTATCTTAGACTATAGTTTAGTTCGTACTGCTCCTCAAAGAACTTTGGTCGCTGGTATTGGAGATGCGATCGCCAAATGGTATGAAGCTTCTGTCAGTAGTGGTCATTCTACCGATACTCTAACCATTGCAGCAGTACAACAAGCCAGAGTTTTACGGGATATCTTATTTCAAAAAGCCGAAGCAGCCTTAGAAAACGATCAAGGAGATGATTGGCGAGAAGTAATAGATGCGACGGTATTATTAGCTGGTGTGATTGGAGGTATTGGGGGAGCAAATTGTCGAACAGTTGCTGCTCATGCTGTTCACAACGGCTTGACTCATATTCCCTCAGCTCACCACGCATTACATGGGGAAAAAGTAGCTTACGGAATTTTAGTGCAATTACGTCTAGAAGAAATGCTCCACAACAATCAACTAGCAGTTTCGGCTAGAAAACAATTGCTAGAGTTTTATACCAATATTGGCTTGCCCAAAAACCTAGAAGATTTAGGATTAGGCAATATTAGTCTTGGCGAACTCCGTCAATCCGCTAAAGTTGCTTGTCAAGCTAACTCTGATATTCATCGTTTACCTTTTGTGGTATCTCCTGAACAGCTGATGGCTGCAATGGTTTCAACTACAGAATTATCAGATTCCCCTTCAGCAAAAGCCATCCCAGAGTCATAAATAAACAGAAAATACCTGCTAGACCAGCTAGAGGCTGTTGATTAATTCCTGTGAGCCAGGGTTTTTCAGGTTGGGAATAAGTTAGTATTTGAGCAGAATCAATACAAGATAAACCCAAAATCCAGCCTGTATGTAATCCCCAGGCTAAACCAAGATTGCCATTATCTGCTAATACTGCACCTACTAAAACTATTCCCATAAGCCATAAACCTGGTATTTGGGGAAGAGTGGTTTTTCTTTCCCAAACCAAGTGTAGTAAAGCAAAGATCAAGCTGGAAATGATTGCTGCTGACCAATAAGGATAATCTTTAACTAGTTCTTGAAGAATAAAACCGCGAAATACTATCTCTTCTACCATAGCTATTGCTAAAGCCAAAATAAAAATTGATGGTGCAACAGCTAATAATTTACGATGGTTTTCCCAACGCCAATCTATTAATCCCAAAACTGACTCTAAAAAAAACACAATTATTAAAGTCGTCAAGCCTAATACTAGTCCCCTGAATAGAGAAATAAAAATTTCTCCAGTTACACCCAGCTCAGCAAAAGAAAGTCCTTGTTGCCTAATTATTAACCAAATAATTAGGGGAGCTAGGGGATAAAGGGAGATGATAAAAAGTATTTTTTGTTTGATAGTCAAAGGAGTAGCTATTTGATAGTTAATCAACTTAGCTAAAGGCAGCGCAATAGGCAGCCAAGTAATGACCCAAGCAACAAAAAAAATAACTATTGTAAGTGAGGTGGAAAACATCATCTGAGTTTTAAACCATAAATCACCTTTGCACTCAAAGGCGATTTACTTGAACAAAAATCCTGGTTCAAGGGCTAGTTTTCATCACCACTATCATCATCGCTATCAATTTGTTTGAGGTGAATATGTTTGTAACCTAATTTAATTTCAAACTTATCTCCTTCTTTCAGTCCCATAGCTTGAGTATAGGTAGAACCTATAACAATTTGACCATTTTTATGAACACTTACTTTATAAGTAGGTTCTCTACCACGTCCATCTTTAGCTCCTTCTGGATCGAGAGGAACACCTTTAGCAGCTAGAACTGCATCGTAAAAATCAGTCAAATTGACTCTGGTTTGGTTGTCTTTTGTAATAGTGTAATATCCGCAGCGTTTTGCTGTTTCTCTTCTGGGTAAGTGAGAAAGCTCTTTTACTTTTTGAAGTAATGCCTTTCCTGTTAGAGGAGTAGTGGCGGTTTCAGTCATAATTTCCTAAATGTTTTCCTGACTTTTTGAGTTTTGTCAACTTAATAATTAAACCATAATTGACATTATAAAAAATATACCTCTAAATATCTAGATTGTCACAATTTTTTTTTAGAATTAGGATTTTTTTAAGAATATGGTAGGTTGAAATTTCCTATTAGAGTTATGGTGAGCAGAATTATCAAAGTTTTAAATTTTTATATCTTTGGTAAGAAAATAAAAGAACCACGGAAAAATTTTTGGCAAGAACTTTGATCAGAAGATTAGGTATGATTGGGAAGAAATAAATATTTTGTAATAGGATTTAATATTGGCAGCAGTGATTAACAAACTGATAAATGTCGAGCATGGTTTAGGCGAGAGTATTAATCTAATGCCACAATTCAGGTGATTGCGCTTTCGCAGAGTCAGGCTTTTCCTGATCCCTTTTACTAGTTTAAAGCCGAAAACTTACAGATTATGGCTGGTTAGATTGATTAACTAGTCTTACGCAATATAAGAGGGCGTAATCATAATTGCCAAGTTAAACTAGCAACTAGACAGCTAAACTGTGTTTTTTACAGGATTATGTAGGTTAAATTGAGAGCTAACTATTTTTTTATACTTTAATTTTATTGATAATGGCGCAGCATAAACAACTAGCCAACAGCATTTTAATTGTTGATGATACAAAAGATAATTTAAATCTTTTATCAAAGATGCTAGAGGAGAAAAAATATAAAGTACGGTTGGCAACCAAAGCGAAATTAGCCTTAAAATCCGCTTTGGCTTTTCCACCAGATCTAGTGCTTTTAGATATTCATATGCCAGAAATTGATGGTTATGAACTGTGTCGTCGCCTAAAACAAGATGTAAAAACCCAAGATATTCCCATTATCTTTATCAGTGCATCAGGAGAGACATTTAATAAAATAGAAGCCTTTGCCGTAGGAGGAGTAGATTATATTACTAAACCTTTTGATATTGATGAAGTAATCTTGAGAATTGAAAATCAACTGCAATTGCAAGCTGCCAAACTAGAAATTCAGAAACTTAATCAGGAACTAGAGCAAAGAGTCCAACAAAGAACTATTCAACTACAAGAAGAAATAGTCAAACGAGAAAAAGCTCAAGAAAAACTGTTTCAAATTGCTCTGCAAGATTCTTTAACTAAACTGCCGAATCGTAATTGGTTTATTGAAAAATTAAATCAAGAAATTGAAAAATCCCGTCTTCAGGATGATTATAAGTATGCCGTCTTGTTTTTAGACTGTGATAATTTCAAGATGATCAATGATTCTTTGGGTCATATTTTAGGAGATCGCATTTTACAAGAAATTCCCCTACGCCTGAAATCTTGTCTTATAGAAAATAGTTTTTTAGGACGTTTAGGAGGAGATGAGTTCATTATATTGCTTTCTGAGTTGAAAGATCATCAAGAAGCCATAAGTATGACAACTAAATTTCAGAAGTGTTTGGCTGATTCTTTTGCTATAGATCAAAGAGATATTTTTCTCGATTTCAGTATTGGAATTGTTTTTGGTGATCGAGAATATGAGCAACCAGAACAATTGTTACGTAATGCCGATCTAGCCATGTATCGCGCTAAAGAATTGGGCAAGGGTCAGTATCAAATTTATAATCAGCAAATGCACGATCATGCTCTGGAAAGATTGCATTTGGAAACAGACTTGAGGAGCGGCATTAAAAAACAAGAATTTTTCCTAGAATATCAGCCAATTATTAGTATCAAGCGATCGCAACTGCGAAGTTTCGAGGCTTTAATCCGTTGGCAACATCCCAAAAAAGGTCTGATTTCTCCTGGGAATTTTATTCCAGTAGCAGAAGAAACAGGTCTAATTGTTCCTTTAGGTTTGTGGGTATTAAAGCAATCTTGTGAGCAACTCAAAATCTGGGAACAAGGAAATAATAAAGCTTTGCCCATTAAAATGAATATCAATGTTGCAGTACAACAGTTTTACCAGAAAAATTTAGTTGCAGAAATAGATCGCATTGTAGCAACAACAGGAATTGCACCTGATTGTCTTAACTTAGAAATTACCGAGAGTGCAATTATGCACAACACTGACTTGGCTAGTAAAACACTACAAAAACTTAGAGAGCGTCAGATCAAAATTAGTATTGACGACTTTGGTACAGGTTATTCTTCTTTGAGTTATCTTCATCAATTTCCTGTGGATAATCTGAAAATAGACCGCTCTTTTATCAATCGTATTCAAAATACCAATGAAGAATGCAAAATTGTTGAAGCCATTGTTAATTTAGCTCATCATTTGGATATGACGGTAACAGCAGAAGGAATCGAAACTGAGATTCAGCTAAAATATCTCCAGAATCTAGGTTGTGACTATGCCCAAGGATACTATTTTGCTAGACCTCTAGGTACTAAAGCGATTAATAATTTAGATTTTGTTGCTAATCACAATTTTGTTGTTTCTTGTCAGTTATAAGCTTTTCATCGGGTTACGGAATAAATGGGAATGCTCTGGGTGATATAGACGAGAGCGAGTGTTAGGGAGTTTTCGTAGGGCGGGACTAATAAGATATAAGGTGGTACGAATCAAATTATTTTCTTGGCTTACAGATGCCATATCTGCTAAATTTACTAGCCAAATTTGTTCATCTTCCCATCCGACGCGAAAACAGATCGCTACTGGTGTATCTGGAGGATAGTGTTCTAGGAGTTTAGCTTGAGATTTTTCTACATGGCGAGCAGCTAAATAAAGACAAAGACTAGCCTGATGAGCTGCTAAAGATGCTAAATCTTCGGTATCAGGAACACTAGAAGCTTGACCACTAACACGGGTTAAAATGATAGTCTGGACAAGTTCTGGTACGGTTAATTCGCTCTGTAGTTTGGCAGCAGCAGCTTGAAATGCACTAATACCAGGGACTAACTCAAAGGGACTTTCTGCTTCTGATAGTCGTTTTATTTGTTCTGCGATCGCACTATATAAGGTCAAATCACCAGAA
>JAAUYH010052065.1_pt1 | contig 12344 bp, 2 predicted proteins | sample 7278061 | NCBI WGS metagenome assembly JAAUYH01 (sample SAMN14350203, study PRJNA611818) | marine sediment metagenome | isolation source: surface marine sediment (0.6m) | place: French Polynesia: Moorea | collected 2018-08
AGATCCCCATTAGGTTTCTCCACTCGGCCTTTCTTTGGCAAGTCCAACCTAAGGGAAATTCAGACTGCCCAATCAATTGACAGTTCATTTCAGCTGAAAGTACCTTTTGCTGCCCATCAGGAATCTGAAAAAAAGTGACATTATGACCGTGCCTTTGAAGTTCACGCCCCAATGCGATCATCGGGTTGAGGTGACCAAGCTCTGGAAAACAGAGAATTCCAAAATGAGCCATCTTAATTCTCCTTTTATAAGCGTTTGTTTTTGATAGTGAGCATGGTCTGGATTTTGGTTTCCGAGTGTCCATTTTGCTTTGCCAAAGCCTGGGCTAATGTTTTGCTATCGATGCTTGTAGATTGTAAAGATCCCTCAGAAAACTCTGAACTAAGTTGCTCTAACACAACAGCTGCTAGCTGTGCGATATTTGTATCCTCAAAGAACTGTGTAGTGGGAACGACAACCCCGAGATCGGCCTCAATTTGCGTTTTCAGCTCAAAAGTAATGAGAGAATCAACTAGAGATGTCAGAGACTGTTGTGAATTCAGTTTAGATACAGGAAGCTGTAGTGCTCCTGCCAGTTCTTCGAGAAGATAGCTCTCTAGCAGAGATTGACGCTTTTGAGGCTCAGCAGCTAAGAGTTGCTCTTTTGACAGGCTGCCTTTTGCTCTGGGGTGAACTCCAGTGGAGCGAGTCTTGGTTTCACTACCGGAGCGAGCGCTCATTAAGATCTCGCGACTAATACGCCTTAATTGTGCATTGACAAATTCTGCGATCAGTTGTCCAGTTTCATCGTAGATCCGAATATTAGCAGTAATGGTTTGGTTATTTTCGTATAGTTGTACCGAAGCATCGCTCCATAGTTGCTTGGGAGAAGAACCATAAAATCGGAAGCTTTCAATACCTATCATCACAATAGGCTCTTTAATTAAGTTGAGTAAGATGCCAATTAATAATTGAGTACCAGCGTCAATAACACCGAGGGGAATTTGATAGCTCTCATCGTTCTCACTGGCTATCTGAGGAGCGCCGATTTTACCAAACGCTTTTTCATCTTTTACCCACATCCGCTCTACCCATTGGCAGCTAGGACCTAAGTATCCTCCAAATTCTTCTATGAGCTGGTAAAATTGGGAACGGGATAATTCTTGGGGGTATTCATCCTGGGGATTGTCAAAGTAAGCAGGTTTTTGAATCGAGTGGTTAACTTCTAGTTCTCCCAAGCCGAGTTTTCCAGAGGCGTGCAGGGTCCAGTTTGTGGATTCATCTGTCTCACTATTCGTCAGGCTAAAAATCTTAAAGGAAGCCTTGTCAGAGCCTAATGGTTCTAATATTAACTGAACAGGTCGATTTTCCTTCTCAGATAGGGTAAGGGGCTGGGAAATAAAGACATCTTCTATCAGGTGAACTGCCTTGCCAAATCCTTCCCTAGCGCCAGCTAAGGCCATCTCTAAATAGATGACAGCATTCAAGAAGGGGATCCCGCCCAGCCGATGATCCGGTACCAGAGGTAGTAAATCGAGACTAAACTGTGACTCAAATTGAATTTGTTGTAAAGGAGAGTGCAGTCGCTGACCCAAAAAAGGATGGTCGATCTGGGAAGAAGACGCAACCGCTCTTAAGGGCTGACGCTCAACTGGTTCGAGCCAATATCGTTGGCGTTGGAAGGGATAAGTTGGGAGGGAGATTCGATGTCGCTGATAGTCTCGATCAAATCCGTTCCAATTGACCTCGATCCCTTGTTCGTACAAGTACTTCAAACTCGGAAGCAGTTGTTGCCAATCGGACTGTCCTCTTCTTAAGGAAGGTAGCCAAACTGCTGCTTCTGCTGACAAACATTGCCGTCCCATGCCGCTGAGGACTGGATGGGGACCGATCTCGACAAATATCTGATAGCCTCGATCGCGTAGTGTTTTCATCCCAGCAGCAAATCTAACTGGATTTTTAATGTGGTCACACCAGTGGGCAGCGGTAACCCCTTCTTCCGCTACGAGTCCTGTGAGATTGGAAATTAGCTCCAGTTGGGGTGAGGAATATGCGACTTCGGAGGCTAGGTTGGCAAATTCTGTTAAAATTGGTTCCATCAAGGGGGAATGGAAAGGATGAGAGACTCGCAAACGACGGAACTCAATTCCCCGCTTCTCTAGTTGCTGGAGTAAAGCTTCGACGGCATCACGTTCCCCAGAAATTACCGTGTTTTGTGGACTATTAATTGCTGCGATCGCTACCTGAGTTTTATAGGGTTCAAGAGCCTGGACGATGGTCGCTTCATCGGTAAATACTGCTGCCATTTGACCGTTGGGGGGCAAAGCCTGCATCAATTTTCCTCTGTTGGCAATCAGTTTCAGTCCATCTTCTAAGCTGAAGATCCCAGCTATGCAGGCAGCTACATACTCGCCCACACTGTGCCCCATGACAGCGTCTGGTTCGATGCCCCATGACTGCCATAACTTAGCCAGGGCATATTCGAGGGCAAATAAAGCTGGCTGGGTATAAGCGGTCTCATTCAATTCACATGATTCATTATTAAATGAGGGGCTATCTGGATATAAAACTTCAAGTAACGGCTGATCTAAATAGGAACGTAAAATGGCATCGCAATCATCTAAGGCTTGGCGAAAAGTGGGTTGAGTCTCGTAAAGTTGGCGCCCCATTCCTACATATTGAGAACCTTGCCCCGTAAACAGAAACGCGATCTTCGGCTGGTTTATAGGTATTAGTTTTGGCTCCTCTTGGACTGCGATCACAGCTAATTTTTGCTCTATTTCCGCCAGAGAATCTGCCACCACCGCTGCACGATAGTTAAAATGCGATCGCCCAGTGTTGGCAGTAAAGCAAAGATCTGCTAAGGAGGTTGCTTGGTGTCTTACTAAATAACGATTCATCTCAGTCGCTATAGTTTGGAGAGCGGTTTCATTCTTAGCCGATAGGGTAAGCAGGTGCAGAGGGCGTTCGTTGGTGGTGGGTGCTAACTCTGACACTGGAGCTTCTTCCACTACCACATGGGCATTGGTGCCAGTAAAGGCAAAAGAACTGATACCTGCTATGCGCTGAGATTCGGGGTTTTGCTGCCAGGAAACTGGCTCAGTAGGAATTACTACCGAGTTTTGTTGCGCGACAATGTGAGGATTGAGTTCTGTTAAATGTAAGTGAGGGGGAATTTCTTGGTGCTGTATTGCTAGTACGACTTTAATCAAGCCCGCAATGCCCGCTGCTGCCTCGAGGTGACCAATGTTAGTTTTTACCGAACCAACCATGAGAGCTTGCTCTGGGGAACGTCCTTTGCCGAGGACGGCATCCAAATTTTTGAGCTCCACCGGATCTCCCAATGGCGTGCCCGTACCGTGAGCTTCCACATAGCTAATTTGCCCTGGTTCTACTTTAGCGTTAGCTAGGGCATCACGGATTACCTGCTGTTGAGCTAATCCATTGGGAACGGTCAGTCCACTGCTGCGCCCATCTTGATTGACAGCGGAGCCGCGAATTACCGCCCAGATCGGATCGCCATCGGCGATCGCTTTACTGAGAGATTTCAGCACAATCATGCCGCAACCCTCTCCTCTTCCATAACCATCAGCAGCAGCATCAAAAGTTTTGCAGCGACCATCGGCAGCTAGGGCGTGTAACTTGGACATGGCAATGGTAACTTGAGGAGAGAGCATCAGATTCACTCCACCAGCGATCGCAAGTTGACAATCTTGAGCTCGGAGGCTTTGACAAGCAAGATGAACTGCTACTAAAGAAGATGAGCAGGCGGTATCGATGGCCATACTAGGACCTTGCAGCCCCAAAATGTAGGATAAACGACCAGCAGCAGCGTTCAAGGCATTACCAGTAGCAGTGTAAACATCAATAGCACTGGGAACGTCAAACATCGTGCGCTGAGCATAATCGTTGGCTGACATCCCCACAAATATTCCCGTTGAGCTACCTACTAGTTTATGGGGTGCTAGGGCGGCATTTTCCAGAGCTTCCCAAGTAACTTCTAGTAATAATCGTTGTTGGGGATCCATACTGATGGTTTCCCGCGGGTTTAGACCAAAAAATTCGGCATCAAATTCGTCGACATTAACCCCTAAAAATCCTCCCTGACGCGTATACATCTTACCGCTAGTTGCCGGATCGGGGTCGTAGTAAGCATCGACATCCCATCGAGAACCAGGCACTTCCCTAATGGTATCGATGCCATGGTGCAGTATTTGCCAGAAAGATTCTGGATTATTGGCGCCCCCGGGAAAACGGCAACCCACACCAATGATCGCAATGGGCTCTGTTTGCCTTTGTTCTAGTCGCTCTAGTTTGCCGCGCGTTTCTTTCAACGCATAAACGGCACGCTGTAAGGGGGAGAGTTGGTCTAGTTTTTTAGAAATGCTGCTCATCTAATCTTCGGCGTGGAGACCCTCGGCTATGCCGACAGGAGGAAACGCCGACCTCCAATTGAGTTTTGTAGCTATAATGTAGTATTAATGTTTTTATAATGCTTTTGTTCGTTGACCCCCCCCAGACGACGCTGACAGGGCAATGGATTTGTACAACCCGGTCGGACGCCAATCAAATAAGTATTTTGTTCGGACAGTAACCGTACCGCAGGGCTTGCGGAATCGGGCTGTTGAAATACAGTGAAAATCTGTGGAGGTAACAATGTCAGGGGCATAGGTTTAACTTGTGTCTAGATACGTGCGGATGAAACAGAATCCCGACAGTACATGCCGAAGGGAGGATGTCAACTTAGTTTCCATTTGCTAATACTGCCAATTCTTCATTGATCAAAGCTTCTAATTCGTGATTCGAAAGTCCTTCGATTGTTGTTAAAACCTCAACTCGATCGTCAGTTGCGCTCTGAGACTCTATATCGGATGGGGAAGCAGATTCTAAGGAAAGTACTTCAGCGATCAGATATTCTACTAAAGCTTTAATCGTGGGATATTCAAAGAGCAAAGTTGAGGGTAAAGTTTGACCCAAACTGCCTTGAAGGCGATTTTTCAGCTCTAAGCTCATTAACGAATCCATCCCTAGGTCAAAAAATCCCAACTGCGGATCGATAATCTGCGATCGCTCGCGGCCTAAAACAGTAGCCACATCCTGTTGAATGTGAGCCGTGAGAATTGCCGGACGCTGCTTAGCAGAAGCTGCTGTTAACTTCTGTAACAGTTGGGACTTTTGCGATTTCCAATTTGGCTCGTTTCCCGCCTGGGAATAGGTTTCACTGGCGATTTGGGACAAAAAGGTTGGTTCTACTTCGGTAGCAAAATGCTGAAAAAATCTCGGCCAATTAACTGGTAGGACACCCGTTTGGGCTGCTGAGCCAGTGAGAAGTCGTTCAAATACTTCCATTCCTTCGGAGAGAGCGATCGCACTTACCCCCGCGGCTGCCCATCGCTGTTCGCCAAGACTGCCTAATTCTGCTGCCATACCCGTTTCGCCCCAGGGACTCCAGTTGATACTCGAAGCTGGAAGCTCTTGACCTTGGCGATAGTGAGCCAGAGAATCTAAAAAGGCATTGGCAGCTGAATAATTGCCCTGACCGGGGGAACCCAGTAGTGAAGCAATTGAGGAGAAGGAGACAAAAAAGTCTAGGGATAAACCTTGAGTGAGAAGATGAAGATTCCAGGCTCCTGCTATCTTCGGAGCCATAACTTTCACAAAACGTTCCCAATTTTGTCTGAGCAGCACACCATCATCGAGGACTCCAGCTAAGTGAACAATTCCTCGCAATGGCGGCAAAGATTCGGCAATTTCAGCTAGAACATTTTGTACCTGAGGGTGCTGAGTAATATCCGCCTTGATGATGCTGATCTCAGCCCCTGCTGCTTGCAGTCGCTCGATCTCTTCCCGGGCAGTAGGAGAAGCTCCCCTCCGTCCAATTAATACTAAGTGTCGCGCTCCTTGATCCACTAGCCATTTAGTTAACTTCAATCCTAAACCACCGAGACCCCCCGTAACTAAGTAAGTCCCATCAGATTTTAGCTGAAGATTGTCAGTCGCTCGGGTCGCAACTTGTTGTCGTTTGAGCCGCGGTACATATCGCTGCCCTTGACGGAAGGCAACTTCAGTTTCCGTATCTGGTTGCCAGATTTCTTCTAAACAGCAAGTTGCTGCTTGGGTAACATCGTCAGCAGCTAAATCAATCTGTCCTCCCCAAAGTTCTGGATGTTCGATGGCCACTACTCGGCTTAAACCCAACAAAGGAGCTTGGGTAACTGCCAGAGATGCAGTTTGAGATATCGGTTGGGCATTTTGGGTAACTAACCAAAGTCGAGGTAAAGAAGCTAGCTTGACTGCGCTCATTGCTTGAACGAGATGGAGCACGCTTCCACAGCTCAGAAGTTGGTCGTTGGCCCAGGAGTCAACAAAATTTTCTAGGGGCGCAACATCGATACCCCAGAGATGAACTATTCCCCGACAAGGTCGTTCATCGATGGCGGCAATTTCGGTCAAGAACCGCTGAAAATCTTCAGGTTTAGCGGGATCGAGCTGCCAATGTATTCCGTCAGTAGCTTGATAAGCTTCACCAGGAAAAATCAAAGCATAGCTTTCCCCCCGTTCCTCCAAAAGATTTGCTAGCGTCGTACCAATCCTGTTATTTTGATCGGCAAAAATTAGCCAACGACCGGGAACAGTTGCCGGAATTGCTGCGGTATGGGATTGATTATTTTCGCGAGATTTGGATTGCCATTCAACTTCGTAAAACCAATCATTGAACGCCTCATGAGGTTGACTTGTTTGAGATAATTGGGCAAGTGATTCGAGCCAATATCGTTGACGTTGGAAAGGGTAAGTTGGTAGAGGTAGACGGCGGCGCGGATAATCTCGGTCAAATCCGCGCCAGTCCACCCGAACCCCACGAACATAAAGCTCTGCTAAACTTTGGAGTATTTGCTGCCAGTCTTCATGACCTCGGCGTAGCGAAGGCAGCCAAACTCCTGCCTCTTCTGGCAAGCACTGTCGTCCCATTCCAGTCAAAACTGGGTGGGGTCCAATCTCGATAAACACCTCGCAGTTACAGTCATGAACTGCCTGCATGCCAGCTGAAAATCTTACTGATTCTCGGATATGGCGGCACCAGTATTCAGCTTGGGCAATCTCTCTGCCTTCAATCGATTTTCCGGTTAGGTTAGAAATCAGCCTAATCTGAGGTGGGGCATACTCTACCGATCTAGCTATTTGCTCGAAGGAATCTAGCATTGGCTCCATCAGGTGAGAATGAAAAGCGTGAGAAACTTTTAAGTGACGGAAATCTACCTTTAAAGCTTCCAGTTTTTTCAGCACTGCTCGCATTGCCCCGCGCTCACCGGAAATAACGATATTCTTGGGCCCGTTGATTGCCGCAATCGAAATTAGCCCTGCTGAGGATTCTATTGCGACCTTCACTAGCTTCTCATCGGCAAATACTGCCACCATTTCTCCCTCAGATGGCAGTGCTTGCATCAATTTACCGCGATAAGCAATCAGTCTCAGTCCGTCTTCTAGATTAAATACTCCAGCAACACAGGCAGCAACATACTCTCCCACACTATGACCCATAACTACATTAGGCTCTACACCCCAAGACCGCCATAATTGAAACAAGGCATATTCTAGTGCAAACAAAGTTGGCTGAGTATAAGCAGTTAGATCTAGTTTTAAGTTGGATGCTGCTCGAGTTACCTCATCTGGGTAGAGAATTTCTAGGAGGGGAACATCTAAATAGAGACGTAAAATCTTGTCGCAAAGCTGCAAAGCTTTTCTAAACGTAGGTTGAGTTTCGTAAAGCTGACGTCCCATGTCCAGATACTGGGAGCCTTGACCTGTAAATAAAAATGCCACTTTAGGTTTATTTGACCGCGGCACTAAACCTCTGAATCCCCCTGTTACCTCTTGACCCGCTCTCAAAGCAGTCAGTTGTGCGATTGACTGAGCCTGCTGTTGGGTTACGATTGCCAAGCGATGTTCCATGTGAGAGCGTCCGCTATTAGCTGTAAAACAAATATCGCTCAAGGATTCCGATTCATTGATCTTTAAATATTCTGTAACCCGCTCAGTCAATTCTGTTAATGCTCCTTCACTCTTAGCCGATAGAGTCAGCAAATGTATTGGGCGCTCTACTTCTTTGGGAGGTAGCTTGACTTCAGGAGCTTCTTCTAGCACTACATGGGCATTAGTGCCACTCATACCGAAGGAACTAATCCCAGCTAGGCGTCGTTGCTCTGCTTCTGTTTGCCAGGAAGTTGCTTCTGTGGGAATCATCAGCGGCAAGTCTGGCCAGGAAATAGCAGGATTGGGAGTTTGAAAATGTAAATGAGGCGGAATCTCTTGATGTTGCATTGCTAAAACGACTTTGACCAAACTCGCTATCCCTGCAGCCGCTTCTAGATGACCGATATTGGTTTTTACCGAACCAAGCATCAGAGGTCGTTCTTGAGAATGTCCGTCGCTTAGGATCTTGGCTAAAGCTTCCACCTCAATGGGATCTCCCAAAGATGTACCCGTACCGTGGACTTCTACATAATCTATCTGATTAGGTTCTATCTTAGCGTTTGCTAAAGCAGCACGAATTACTTTCTGCTGAGCTATTCCATTAGGAACTGTTAATCCACTGCTCCGACCATCGTGATTGATCGCAGAACCCCGAATCAAAGCTAAAATATTGTCATTATCAGCAATAGCATCCGATAACCTTTTTAGTACCACAAAAGCACATCCTTCTCCCCTTCCATAACCGTCAGCTGCAGCATCAAAAGTTTTGCAGCGACCATCAACAGCTAAAGCTCGCATTCGAGAAAGAATAATGGGTCCCTCCTCAGACAGCATGAGGTTAACGCCTCCTGCTAAAGCCATACGGCACTCGCCCGTCCGTAGGCTTTGACAAGCAAGATGAATCGTAACTAGAGAAGACGAGCAAGCCGTATCTAAGGCAATGCTGGGGCCTTGAAGACCCAAAAGGTAGGATAAGCGCCCAGCGGCAACGCTAGCAGTGTTGCCGGTAAAGAAATAGGCATTAAGATTATTGGGATCTCTAACCTTCATTTGGAGCTGTGAGTAGTCAGCGGTATTAATACCCACAAACACACCTGTTTGACTGCCAGCTAACTGATCCACTGCAACACCTGCATTTTCTAAGGCTTCCCAGCTAACTTCCAGTAATAATCTCTGCTGAGGGTCCATAATCACGGCTTCACGGGGGGCCAGACCGAAGAATTCCGCATCGAATTCGTCTACCTTAGCATCTAAAAATCCCCCTTCTCGCGTGTACATCTTCCCTAAAGTTTCGGGATCGGGGTCGTAGTAAGCATCGAGATCCCAACGCGAAGATGGCACTTCTTTAATGGTATCGATTCCATTATGAAGTATTTGCCAGAAAGATTCTGGATCATTAGCTCCTCCAGGAAAGCGGCAACCCATCCCCACGATCGCAATGGGCTCTGTTTGCGCTCTCTCTAAACGAGTGATTTTAGCACTCATTTTATCTAGCGCCAAAAGTGCTTGTTTTAATGGCGACATTTGACTAAAGTTTTCCGAAATTTTACTCATCTGCAATACCTGCTCAAAGATTGGCGAGTTTTTGAACTAATAAAGCTTCAACTTCTGCTTCCGATAAATGTTCCAGCTCGGAGCTAGTCAAAACCAGCTCTTCAGTATCTTCCTGAAGGGCAAGGGCAGTCTTATCAGTAAGCTCCAAATCCAGGACCTCAGAGAGTAGATACTCAGCTAAACTTTCAATGTTAGGATGATTAAAAGCGACAGTTGAAGAAATCGAAATTCCCAAGCTCTTTTCTAGTCGGTTCTTTAGCTCGACAGCCAGCAGAGAATCCATGCCCATTTCAAAAAAGCCCAGACTGGGGTCAGGAAGCTCAGAGGGCTCGAAACGCAAAACCATAGCAACTTGATGCTGAATTTGGTCAATCAAAAAAGCTCCGCGTTCCTTCCGAGGCATGGCTTCTAAACGTTGTAAAAGCCAAGGGGACTGGGATTGTTCAGGAAGCTCGACCTCCCCAGGCCAATCCCAGGCTGATGGGATGGGAACTCCAGACTGTTGATATTGATGCAATATCTGCAGCAACTTAGGCAATAATTGGACTGCTTGACCCAATAAAGCTTCTATTTCTGCAGCATGACCATTCTTATGACCATGATTAATAGAGTGAGAATTACCATTACTCATAGCATGATCATGACCATTCTGGAGCAAGTCAGAGATGAGGCCATTGCTGCCGTTATCAACCTCTGAGAGACCTTCAGAGGAAGTGAACTGGTAAGAAGACAAATCCTGCTCTGACCTTGACTCATGATGGTGAATCCCATCTAACCAATAGCGTTGACGCTGGAAAGGATAAGTAGGCAATGGCATCATACGACGGGGATAATTACGATGAAACTCAGACCAATCAATCGAGACGCCTCGGACGTATAAGGCCGCTAAACTCTGAGTCAGGGTTTGCCAATCATCAAACCTGGGATCTAAACTGGGCAACAATGCCATCTGCTGCGGTTCCGGCTCTGTTAAGCAGTGACGGGCCATACCCAACAGTATGGGTTGGGGGCCAATTTCGACCCAGACCGGATAACCTTGCTGAGCCAGATAATCTATGCTGGGAGAAAACCGCACCGGCTCTCGGAGCTGACGGCACCAGTATTCAGGGGTAGCCAGCTCAGAACTGGCTAAGTTGCCAGTCAGATTGGAAAGGAAATCGATTTTGGGACTCGAGTAAACCACCTCTGTGGCCACTGCTTTAAAATCGGCTAACATCGGTTCCATGAGAGACGAGTGAAAAGCATGGGAAACTTGCAAGGGTTTGCTGTTAATTCCTTGAGCTGCCAAAACCCCTCTCATCTCTTGGATACAGTCACACTGACCAGAAATTACCAGGCTCTGGGGGCCATTAATCGCGGCAATGGCCACTTGTGAAGCATAGGGTTGAATGAGCTTTCGCACTAGCTGTTCCGAAGCGAACACAGCGAGCATGGAACCATTTTTGGGGAGAGCTTGCATCAGACGTGCCCGTTCAGCAACCAGTCTGAGTCCATCTTCGAGGCTAAAAACTCCTGCGACACAGGCAGCGACATATTCCCCCAAACTATGACCCATCACCACCGCTGGTTTGATGCCCCAGGATTGCCATAATTGAGCCAGGGCATATTCGATGGCAAAGAGGGCGGGTTGGGTATAGGCGGTTTCGTCTAAGGGGGAGTTGGCAATCTTCGATGGGGACCCAGTAGCATCGGGAGCGGGATAAAGAACTTCTAGCAGAGGAACATCTAAATAGGGAGCTAAAATTTGAGCGCAGCGCTCGAGATTGTGGCGAAAGAGTGGCTCTTGTTCATAGAGTTGTCGTCCCATGCCGAGATACTGGGAACCCTGACCCGTAAATAAAAATGCGATTTTGGGGAGCTTGCGGCTGGTTAATTTCCCAGTGATGATTCCTGGAGTCACCCGAGCCTGAGTAAAAGCTTCTAGCTGTTGGCGCAACTGTAAATTAGTGGCAGTTGCCAGCACTAAACGATAATCGAAATGTTCCCGCCCCTTATTGGTAGTAAAACATAAATTGGCCAAGGGCAAGTCAGGGTAAGAAGTTAAAAAACTGTGATAATCTTGTGCTAGTTTTTGCAAAGCCGCCTTGCTTTTGGCCGAGAGCGTTAAAAGATGCCAGGGGCGCTTAACCTCACTAACTACCGGTGTGAGCTGAGGAGCTTCTTCGAGGATCACATGGCAATTGGTACCCCCGAAGCCAAAGGAGCTGACTCCAGCGAAACGACGGTCGCTAGCCGACCAAGATTGGCGCTGAGTGGGAATGGATAAAGGGGTTCCTTGAAGGCGAATATAGGGATTGAGCTGTTTCAAATGAAGGTGAGGAAAAATCTCCCCATGTTGTAATTGTAAAACTACTTTGAGCAGACCAGCGATCCCCGCGGCGGCTTCTAAATGACCGATGTTGGTTTTGACCGAGCCAATCCAACAAGGATTGTCGAGGTCGCGGCCCTCCATCAACACAGCTTTGAGGGATTTGACCTCGATGGGGTCACCTAAAGAAGTGCCGGTGCCGTGGGCTTCGACATAACTAATCTGAGCTGGTGTCACCCCAGCATTTTTGAGAGCTTGACGAATTACCATCTGTTGAGAAGGGCCATTGGGAGCGGTCAATCCATTGCTAGTGCCATCTTGGTTGACAGCTGAGCCTCTAATGAGCGCTTGAATATTGTCGCCATCGGCCAGGGCATCCTGGAGCCTTTTGAGGACCACGACCCCGCAGCCTTCTCCTCGGACATAACCATCAGCCGCTGCGTCAAAGGTTTTGCAGCGACCATCGGCTGCCATCATCTGAGCTTGAGAGAAAGTGATCGAGGGACCAGGCCATAGTATCAGATTGACTCCT
>JAAUYH010133363.1_pt1 | contig 12344 bp, 10 predicted proteins | sample 7278061 | NCBI WGS metagenome assembly JAAUYH01 (sample SAMN14350203, study PRJNA611818) | marine sediment metagenome | isolation source: surface marine sediment (0.6m) | place: French Polynesia: Moorea | collected 2018-08
GTAATTATTACGTATTCAAATAGACAATGCAGTATTTTCGGCATCTTCAAGCCTCATATTGATCTGATTAAATCCTGTTCTGAGATTCGATTTCGAAAACCTTTTCGCATATTTTAACGAATCAAACACCTCAAACAAACTAAAAAAGGCACGTTGTTTACCTTTGCAATTCGATTCCAGGATCGATGACCGGCGGCGCTCCTCAGTTGTTTATCCTTGTCTTTGAAGAACCAAAAAGAGCACTCTGCGGAAATTTTCTTTGCGGCATTTTTCCTATCTTCGAAATTTCCTGTATATATCCTTCCACGACCTTGAACTTGGCCGAATACAGTTTGGATAGTGGCGTTTGATGTGGCTTTGCGTTCAAGGTACCTCTAAATCATTTGGTAGGCACATCTCAGCGGCGACAATTCATGAGTGAACTAATCACGAAAACACAATCATATTTTTTTAGTATTTGCGAATATCTTCTCCGACTTCGTTTCTGGAAGGTGTTCAACATCATTTTTGTCGATGGCTGCCTTTTTGAAATATTCCTTGAATTTCTCACACTCAAGTTCAAAACTGTACCTCTAATATGTTGAAGGTCATTCTGGTCCACTCGTCTTTGCAAAACTTAACAGCCTACTTTATTTAATCAATTTTTGAATTCCGAAGAACATGCCCTTGAAATTACTGGCAAAAATCCGACCAGCAGCTTGGTGCAAGCCTTTTGGGTTCGTACGAACGATTGCCAACTGCAAAACTCGCTCTTAGTATGAATTCAGATGAATTTTTAACAGATCGCATTTTCTAATGACTACCTGCCATTTCACATTTCTATCAACTGAATTATTTTTTGTTTCTTTCGAAAAGGTAATGGGACACTACACTCATATTGCGTCTATCATTTTAGCCATGTATGTCAATTATTGTATACACATCATTTATAATTGTAGACAATAAATCGTGAATTGAACGGAGCTTCTACACAGTGGCATAGGGAACATTACTATCTTCCTGTATTATGCCAGACATTTTGCATACAAAACACTCTTATCTTTTCTAAAGAGTCTTCGGTAGGAACGTTTATGGTCGGCTCAGAGTGCACATTTTATATGTCGGTGGACCAGTCAGTTTCCGACTCAATTTCCGCATTTAAAGGTTCCTAAAAACCCATTTATTTCCAATCTTACCTTTCTATGGGCATTCGCCGCACACTCTTAAAGTGAACGAACAATCGTACACCAAAAAAGCAAGCGTCTCATGTTCTCGAAATGCCTAATTTCTATAAGTGTCCGCGAAGAAGACAGATGCCTATATATTCCGCTCATTCCAGCTACAAATAGTGCAGGTTCAACATTTATAGAAATTCTAGAAGCATCATTCATGGTTTGTCACAGATATTGTCACTTCTATGCGGATTTGAAGCTTCAAATTTCAGTCGAATAGATGAACTCGTTCGTCTTCAGTTATTTTCATGATTTCTAAAGTAAAGTTTCAGAATTCCAACGCACATGCTGGTATAGAATGGTTTTGCACTTCATGAAGCAACTTTTCTTTTTTACTTTTGAACACCAACGAATAGAACTAAATTTTCAACTAAGCGTTGTCTGACTCATTACAAGTCGAATAGATAGAGTTCAATCGGACTTGGATGTGCTACGACGCAGCTGCAGTGATACCCTGTTCTCTATTATTCCCTTCTTCATTTACTCCGTTCTTATTTCCTTTCTCTTTCACTTTTCATAAATTTCGGTGTTCCTATTCTATTCTTCATTTTAGTTTTCATTCTCTTCGCTTTTTTATTTAACTACTTCCATTCCAAAAAGATTGTCTGATTTCTTTTCCAGTAGGACTACAGCAACATTTTGTGTAGTATACTCTTAGATTGACTTTCGATCTTAGACTTTCATTTTATGGATCCCTTACACTATCGTGCATCGTTCTACAATATTCCCACTTCTAGAACTGAGGCTAGAATCTACACCGCCGTCCGCGAAAATTATTTTATTACACCCGATTTTTCTTGTTCGATGCGAGATTATTTTCTACACCATGAAGATTTCTGAGAAGAAATCTCGCAACGACTTGGATGACGATCAAGTTCAAGAATTATAATTGTACCTTTTGGAGAACACAACGAGAATCTCTGCAGAGGTGCTGTTCAAGATGCTGCTGGAAAGTTTGGAGTGCACGTGCGAACTGTTAGGAAAATCCGAGCTAAAGCAAAGACCTGAAAAACTCTGAATTTGTCGTATATTCGCTTAAAAAACGCTTCAAATGTCGTGTCAGGTGTCCCAAGTACAAAGTTGACTTACGTAATGACAAGGTTTAAAGCACTCCTCTAAAGCAGCGTGGCACATTTGCCGCCCTAAGCAATAGATATGAAGTATCAGTTGAGACAATACATCTTGCACTGGACAGAAGTGATTTGAAGATTGAAACACATAGAGTGAAACCTTTTTTACTGCAAAAAATTGAATTGAAAGAGTTGAGTGGTGTTTGTCTGCTGTCAACTTAAGGAACAGTTCTGTTCCTTTTTACTCAATGTTGAACTGTGTCCACGTGGAAGAGAAATGGATCTACCTTACGCAGATCAAAGGCCGTGTTATTACTCTACCAGAAGAGGAAATTCGAAAGACTTCCTTAGAAACCAAAATATTGTAGAAAAGAGATTTTTATTGCTGTTTTCGCCCATCGGAGGTACGACAAGACTCGAAAGGCGGAGTTCAATGGCAAGAATGGCATTTGTTCTATTTTTGCTACCAATACCGCCCGAATTGCTTCAATACATTGGCCGAAAGGTGCTCCTGTGACAACACCATTCACTGTTGACAAGGCAATATACAAGAATCTCTTAATCGAGAGAGTATTTCCTACTATACGAGACTTATTCCATCGGGTTCAGGAATCTCGATCTATGTACAGCAAGACAATCTTAAACCTCATTCTAGCTGGAATGGTCCTATTATGCAGCAAGAAGCAAGAAAAGGCGGCTAGAAGATAAAGCTAAAGAACCAGCCTTCGAATTCACCTGTTTTGAACATTCTTGATCTCGGATTCTTCAGCTCTATACAACCTCTACAAGAAAAAGAAAGTACAAAAAATGAAAATGATTTAACAGCAGCAGTCCCTAAACCATTTGATGACGTCACAGCGCAGACGCTGCTGAAGAACTTCGTAACTTTGAAGGAAGAGATGAAGGAAATTATACTTTACAATGGTTCAAACAATTTCAAGATTCCACATGTCAAAAAATCAGAAAGAATCGGTAACGGTGAAGATATTGCAACTGTCTATTGTGATACAAGCGCAGTAAAGGCAGTAGAAGATTTTTTACGACAGCATGTAGATGTTTGAAGAATATCCATTACCAATAAATTTTGATGTTTGGTGTTTTGTATGAAAAGTTCTATCGGACAATCTTTTTGTAATTTAGTGTAACAACAAATCAGACAATCTTTTTGGAATGGAAGTAGAATCTGATATGGAATAATTGTCAGCAGAAAATGCCAACATTTTTCTGCTGACACCTCATAGAACTATTGCCTGCATCGTCCGTTCACACGGCGACGCACTACTCCAACTTCTACTTGCTGGCACTGCAATCAGCTATTGCATAAAGAAGCAGTAAGCTCTTTGACAGGTCATAGCACAAATATTTAGTCTATAACAACTCGATTGGCTACCGACTTTTCGGCCTTACCTCTGTAAGTCCTTCATGCAGCTCGAAACAAGAATAATGAATTAATTGTAATCTTGGTTTAGTCATCTTAATTTAACAAACTTATGATCAAAATCGAACTCAAGTACTGCCGCAGTGAATGCAAAAAATTATTTGCAGGAAATTGATCACACTTCGAACCATATTGTCCACGGTAGTTTGGCTTGAAAATAATCATTCGCTTGTAACCAGGTATCTCTAGGGCTGTGAAGAATATTTTTGCGTGTTTATTCCGAAATAATTTCTGTAAAAATACGTACTAAAATAACAAAGTTGCTAGAAATATGAATTGCAATTTACGGAAATCAAATTTTATATTCGATATTTGTAATCAGTTAAATATGGTCTTGGTCTAAATCCATGCGTGCTTTAACGTTGTCGGATCTTATCTTTTTCATTGCTTCTACTGCGGTGTTTTGATCCCTGTAGGACTTGTTCACCTTTAGGAATAGAAGAGCTTCAAATAATATAGGTGTCAAGGATCTTCTATTCTGGGATATTGTTTCGTCAGATACAGACAATATCCTCTCTGTTTCCGAAGCACAGCCAAGAATAAAAACAAGGATCATATATTGGGATGAATTTTCTTTCCGTATTCTTCTACGATTTTTCATTATTTGATCCGCCGACATTTGATCGTCTGATTGATTCTCTGAATCACTGCTCTCGATTTCTTTAGGCCGGGTAGATCTAGTTTTGAGCATGCTTCGTTTTTGTTCTCAGTCAGATTGTCAAGTTGATTACGCTGAATTTTCTCTACCCCCAATTCGAAACAGCTGTTTGGGTAGTAAATTGAAGGTAGTGAGATGTAATCGTTTTGCAGTGAACATAAATAGAGACTAGAATTCGCTATATTTTTGAACTTCGTCACACTTGTTATCAATGCATCTAGTGCAAACCTACACTGCTCAAGATTAGCTCCTTTCTTTAGTAGTTCCTGTGTAATATAATCAACTTCTTTTAGCCGTTTAGCGATTCGAAGGCACCTCGTTCGAAAAACAAAACTATTCGGAACATTCAGTACATTATAAATGCCTTGAGTTTCGGCCATACGCTCAAGATGATCTCTGATCTTGATAAATCGATCCACCATACAAGATTATCCAGACTATCTAGTTTGAGAAGGTAGAATAGGGGATAAATCTGTCAAAATCTCAAGCATAGCTCTATTGTTCGAACTAGAGAGCCATACTTGCATTATTTGCTTTGCATTCTCTAGTGTCTGCGTAATGTTGTTAGAATTTTCAATCATTTTCATTACTTCAAGATTCAATTTATGGCTAGAGCACCCTACATAGGGCAGATCCATACTTCGAGCAACACAAAGGTTTAAATTGCACTTGTCTTCTATCAAGCAAGCAGTCCATTCATAAACATTCAAATGATAGTAAGTCAGCACATCTTCAATATGTCGAATATGAGTCTCAGTATTTCGAGTCATTGCCTTGACTCCGTTGCATTTCCGTCTTCGCTGCGGTGTGCAAGTGGAGAAATTGAACGTAGCGGAAGTGCCAGCTCCAGGCCAGTTTTCACTTCTCCATGTGATTGTCTTGCTACACTTTTCATGTATGATGCAATTACACCAAAGTATTATCTACCGTCTTTCGTCCATCCATCGTGAATCAAGGCTCCACGTGTACCCATCATCTCTTTTCTTATCTGTGTTTCGACAATCTCGTGAAGAGCAAATACGGTTTCTTTCAACGACTTGATTGATAGAGGTTAATTAGACTTACTGAATTCTCTGAAATATACGTTTTCAACATACGAAACTGGAAGCGACAAGATTGTGATAACTTTCATTTACGAATACATGGCTTGTTATCTGGTAGTCGCAGAAAGATTAGTCCGAAAATGATCCAACATAGAACTTTGTCCATTTGTACGGCTATATTTCAGTGCAGAGTAGTACTGCTTAATGAGCTCTTGCTCACTACCGTTTGCAATAAAAGATTTCAAAAGCACATAAGCACTACTGAATCCTCTATTTTTCTCAAAGACAATTGTTCCACCGCTTCTGCAGTTAGCTTTCCGTGGACATTCATAAACACAGTGTAAGACATTTGACCTTGTTCCTTGACGTCCAACTACATCTTTGTATATTTCCTCTTTTCTTTTCATTAGTAAAGCTACTACGTCCTTGAGCTTGGGCTCGGGTTGTCTCATCCATGGTTGGCAGGAAACCTTAGTCACTCTCCGAAGAATAACTTTGGTTTGGTGATACTATTCTGCCAGACAATACTGGCAATAAAATATTTTTTGAAATAACTTCTGTTCACTGAATACAGGTTGCAATACTGAAAATTTTAGAAATAAAATTGCAATTACGATTAACTGCAAAAAATTTCAATATAAATAACTTTTTCCCTAGGCCTGGGTATCTCACCTTTTAACTTTTTTTGTTTAACGTTATTTGCTCGCTGGGCACAAATATGCATCATTTTCCACGTCTACGCAATGTGCGCCATGATTGGTGACCTCAAACAGTGTTGCGAAATCGGGATTTTTGATACCTGTTAGATTCAAAACATTTTTGTCTGCGGTACGGAATTTTGAGACTAATCAGTGGACCTAGGGTACAAGAAATAGTTCGATAAGAATGCTGAAAGTAATCCGACTTAAGCTGTATTTGACTACGAAAGTAAAGTACTTTCGACCTTATTGCTTGATGGACCGAAGTCCGATGAACTACAGGCTAGAACTAGGTATGTAACTAACCAAAGTCCGCACAATACGTGCTCTGAAACTCAAGCAATTTTGAGGCTATATAACCAACAGGAATTTTCAGCGCTAACCTCGGCATCAGCCCAGAGGCATCTTTCTCCAGCTTTGCCAACAATAGCCAATGCTGCGAGTGAAATAGTTACCTTGTGCAATTGATATTTGCTGGTTTGTGCACTGTAGAAGCTTGTTGTCCTTTGCTTGGAATGAATTGCGCATCATAATACTGTTCTGACGTCGGGCCTTGTCGGCCTTCAAGGATAAATAAGAAATAACTAATCTTGTATGCGCCCTGGAGTTAATAAACTTGAAGGTTCGAATACATAGTTATCGTTTAATAGACCTGGAGTAATTATGTATTCTCGCTACACCTTGATACAAATTTTTTTCGAGAAAAAACAATACTCCGTACTATCTTCTGTAAGAATAGATCGTTCTCTACCTGTAGCTTATTTAGACAAAGCCATGTCAACAATTTCCATGTGCTACTACGAGAAAAAATGAGTTACAATGTTCTTCTCGAAGCGAAGTACTACGTATATTTATCGATACTTCGGTTCATTTCTTACTGCTACGAGTAGAATTGGCACTGAGAATAACCTCAGGATTTAGACCTTGTCCAAGATGATGCGCTATGTAATGTATTGTAATAGTGCCGTACCTTTCATATGTTCTTTCACTATGTAAAAATATCGATTTTTAGTTGTGCGAGATCTTCTGATACAAACACGAAACAGCCCTATCCCAGTGCTCACAAAGCAGTACACTTCGGTCTCGCTTGCACAACAACAACAACAAACCCATTGGTTGCACTGCAACGTATTCGGCAAAGTGGGTCGGTATTTGCGCTCGGGAAACACTATTCCTCATTTCCTGGATGGGGTGCACCTGTGCTCATTTTCGTTGTACATACCAGTCCTCGGCTAACACACCACGATTTTGCGGTAAAGCGGACTCAGGGATAGACGCCCTTGAGGGTAATGAACGAAAGATTGTCAATATCATGGTACAAGTGTCGGTTCCCTTGGGGGTGGGAGATACAGTGGCATTGCGCCGAACGCTCGTTTGATTTCGCTTTGCGTGCTGGATTGCTGTGGAATCGGATCCCGAACGAACGTTGTGAAGACACTGAAGTAAATCTTAATACGGGCGTGAGCAGCAGTCTGTGAGAGCTGTAGACCTCAACTGACTAGGAAGTTGCAATGGGCGTTGTGAACCGGCGATCCAGTTTACAAGGTACCTCGTGCATAACAAGAAAAAGGATTCCTGTAACGTGTATCCGGTGCGAAATGGAGTAACCCTTACCGTCACAGATTGTAGAAGAACAACAGATGAAGGCGTGTGTGGATTTGCCTGCGCTAGCGTTTTCAGACTATCGATTCGTAAGTGGCACATCTGATGCTGCACCACTCATTGCAGATACTGCTGCACTTATACTCGACACTGATCCTTCGTCATGAACTAACAAACTGCGCGATACTACTATTGACAGCGCTACAAATGGGCGAATACGCATTTAAACAGGCACACCCCTTCCGCACGGCCAAGTGAACCGAATCCTATTCGCCCTGCAGGCTACAGTATTCAACGGAGTGCAGAGATATGCAAAACTGGCGCGAAGGATGCTAGCAATCTTTGCGATGAACAAGGCAGCAGATATGTTGAATGGTTAAACTAGATTTATCCTCGAGGGCGATTCAAGGGATGCAGCATCGGTACTATGTCTTAATGTTCGAGGAAGCGATTATGAAGGTGAGGACGTTCAAGGATGATTTTTTGGGACAGTAATATAGTGGCAAGAAGATGCGAAATGGAAGAACAACTAACGTCGTTCGGCTTCACGTGACCATTTGAAATGCAAACGAATCGACAAATTTGGCAAAGGCACGATGAGGTCTGGTCAATTGCAGAGACTGTGCAAGAAAAAGACTCGTTCCATCCACACAAACCTGACAACTACTGTACCTGTATCACGGAATAGAAGGCCAAACGGAATTGACGACAAATGCGAGGAATTACCGTTTGTGCACTTACATGCTCTATTACTAGTGATAGGCACGATTTTTACTTGGATTATTCCCTTGGTGACAACTGTTGCGATGTCTATGGCTCAAAAATGGGAGTTTGTGGATAGTAGAGAGAGGAGAGTGTGAGCGCTGCTACTGTTCGGACAATTTGCGAAGTGTGTCACATTGGTGAAGGTAAGCAATAATGACGAACAGTCGAGCAATTGCAGGCTTGTAAGGATACGAGGCTGGGTGGCTGGCCGGCTGGCGACAACTGTTACCCCACAGCTGAGGTCAGGATGTGGATTTCGAATTAAATAAATTAAATATTGAGGTCGTCAAGTGATTAAGTTATAGGAAATTATAAACTAAAATTAAGTTCAACATCTTCCGCACTGTCTTCAGGAATTGAGGGACTTGCACATCTGGCAATTCAGATACGAAATCCTGTTTACTGGATGAATATCTTACAAACTACAATCCATGCAGTCCTGTAATTTGCTATTTTGCAAACTTTTATACTTGTTGATGTGCGAAGCAAAATTTAACAGAATATCTTAAGATTCTAAATTTGTACAACAACACATCTCGCAGAAGAGGTATGCGATTCGGCTGGAGTTAAAATGAGCAGTTCTAGTATGAGCGCAACCAGTACGTCTTCTGTGTTTCTAATGACTCGGCTGTGAGCAAGGTCCAGCTTATTCTTCGCACTGTACCCATCTTCCTCTCAGAATATTTTCAAAACTACCTAATGTTTTTGGGTAAGCGGTCCTCTCTGCTTTTGTATTCATGGTTTACGAGATGCATGAGCACAGTGTGCTGTAATGAGCACAGAAAATGTAACAAATTTATCTGAAAGTATAGCTTGGCTATCATGTATGTATACACCAGTGAGATTTCAGATAAGAGAATCTGTAAAGCAAATGACTTGCCTGAAATCATTCTTGATCCATCACAGATCGTACTCATTCTGGGCCTCATGATCGTCGAAAGCAAGTGAGTGACAGTATTGACTACATAAGGCAGTCAATCCAATCAGAATATCACTTCAACATCCAATTAATTACTACTTCTTGATATTCACTCATTTTCTCCGACAATACTCCATTCTGGTCAGTTTGATGGCCTTGCTGACAGGAATTGCATCTCAATCGCTTTCTCTGTACCGTAGGAATACCACTACAGTACTCCAAAAAATTTGAGGTTTACTGAACCTTGGTTTCTTTCATATGACTAGCTTTGAAGGTCTTCTAATGCGCACCAGTTTCGTGACCAAACCGAAGGTAAAGTCGGAACTGATACGGAAAGAATATTTCCTACTGGGCCTATGATTATCCGCGATCATTTGCGAAATTGTTGACCAATTCGATGCACGACGTTTGGATTCAGTGTGCGTCATTTTTTCCCATGGACACTTAACTGAAATCTGTTCTGTTACATCAATGACGAAACAGAGAAATTCGAAGCTCGCAGTTGATTCCAAACATCGAGTAATTGAGGGTACGTGACGGATCAAAATATTCCCGCATCCCAACGTATTTATGAGAAATGACGGTGTTAGACATACTTTCCTCTTTTCTACCGCTGATATGTGAAAATCAAGTATCTTGCAACTTACAGCAATTTTTGTTGCAGCTCATTCGTGAAAGAATTTAGTAGACTTGATATTTACACATATTCTTTCATTATGTTGATTGTCAGTTCTGTGATCTCCGTGTAAACTTACATCGGCAATATTTTGTTGTACTCGAATTGACAAACTAGAATCATGTACTTACTAAACTATCAAGTGTTGTCGAGAATAACAAGGCGGATAGGTATAAATGTAATTCGTGATTCAATGAGTTTATTAAAGGTCAGATTTGGATTAAATAGTATGAGCTCAACAAAGAAAATCAATTCTTATTCGGAAAAATCTAGATGCTGTTTCTGTGTACTCGAAATTACCCTCAGATTTAGTGAACTCTGTTGAAGCAGTTGGATTCTTCAAACAACCGCGAAACAATGATACTAAGAGGTTCTTTAAATGGAGCACTCGAATTATCATGAAATCCTTGCAACTGATATCCAATGTTAGGTCGTTTATCCGTTCAAATCTATTCCGGGGTTCATAGAGAAGCTGGTTCATTCTATTCTGTGACATCATGGTTTTTCGGAAATCTGTAGGGGAACAGAAATAATGCTTATCAAGTTTTTCGTGCGCAGAAGCCTTAAAACTCAAACAATCGATAATTTCACAGCACGAATTAAAATGCCGAAATAAAAATAAGAAGGTATTGATTTCGAAAAAATTAGAGCAGTGCCATTGACAAGCAAGTTCTTTTCAGTAAAGGTTTCTATAGTTATGATTAGACCGAACATCTTCAAAAGCGCCATAAAAAGGCTACAATTTTGCCATGTGTTTGCCCAGAGTCTTTTACACACATACACCAATCCTTTTCGGGAACAGTAACCTATATGAGAATTTATCGTAGGACTGATAAATCGATTGAAATAGTTCAAAAACAAATGAGCTTTTACGACAAGCTCGTTTGATTTTATTTGAAAATCGGAGTCAGCTCAGTTCAGAGAACCATATCCGGAATCGTGCTGTTGCTTGAAGAGCATTACATTTTTGAAAATCTAGATTTCGGAAGAAGAATAGGGAAAGTGTTCCAGTCTAGTTATTCGATTGCAACAAATGATAAAAAAATTCCTACCGAACAAAAGCTTGAAGTAAGATTTTCGATGAGAAGGCAACCCAACCGGCACAAAGCAAACAAAACTGCTCCGCTTTGGTTTTTTGTGGCACTTTCAAGTGATCATCACATCGAGATATCGGCTGTGGAGAATTTTTTATCAAAAAGTGTTTTTGTACTTCAGATAAATCTTCAGCGCTCGATTTACTTTTGGAGTCCCACTCAACTTAGTCTATACCGCAAATTTCGATTAAGGATAAAGCCGGAAGATTATTTTCTCCTATTTTGTGGGTATAAAGAATACTCTCGAATTATTTATTCCAGAACTGTTTCTGATATTACGAAGTGACAAAAACATAGGAGGTCTGATTATTTTCACGGTTGGCATTCAATTCTTCTTCGAACATTCTGATAAAAATTTATTTGACACACAGAAGTTTTTTATACTATATAGGTGCCACATGTAAGGCGTCGAAACCTTGTAATAATTGTATACGTAAGATATCAAATTTCGACTGTTCCAGAAAGTGGAAAAAACAAGAATATTCTTCTATTTGAAAACTTAAAAATTTGCAACGTTCTTAAATTTATTATTTCATTCTCTCCGATGTGGTCTCAGGACAGTGCTTCAAAATTGTTTTTTATGTGTATTGAATTTTCGGTACCAATAATAGACTGTTGGTATACCTTAGAAATTAGTGGTTTTACAAAAAATCAGCGCCACTATACCTAGCTGATTAGAAAATGTCTGATTTCAGTTTATCTTAGATTTTGATAGGGACAACAGCTGAAAGCGACTATTTAAGTTAACATTAAATAATGTATTTCAAATTTGACATAATAGTAAATAATCAAATGTTGAAAATTGGGACAAAGATTAACTGAATTAAGTGTCGTTCGAGAATATTTCTAAACTACACTATTAAATATTCGTTGAAGTCTATGCCGTCATTGTTCAAAGCAGCGATGTTAAAAAATTATAATGGTGTTTATTATGGCTCATTCAACGCTGCGGAAGGTAACAATTCGACCATCACTAACAACTTGGTTGGTAATCAGACTTCAATTATGTTTTGCTCGAACACAATGTTTCAATCCATGACAGAAATCTTTGGATCTGTCATGGATTGAAACATTGAGTTCGAGCAGAACGTAATTGAAGTCTGATTACCAACCAAGTTGTTAGTGATGGTCGAATTGTTACCTTCCGCAGCGTTGAATGAGCCATAATAA